>Ga0272446_1000837_pt1 | contig 46920 bp, 44 predicted proteins | sample YNPCB0061_FD_194587 | JGI IMG/M metagenome (GOLD analysis project Ga0272446, IMG submission 194587) | Hot spring microbial mat communities from Yellowstone National Park, WY, United States - YNP-CB-006-1 | ecosystem: Environmental > Aquatic > Thermal springs > Hot (42-90C) > Sediment | place...
AAAGGCAAGTCGATCGCCGATGTCCTGAACATGACCGTCGAGGAAGCCCTGGATTTTTGCCAGAACATTCCCCAGGCCGCCGCCAAGCTGCAAACCCTGGTCGATGTGGGGCTAGGCTACATGCGTCTGGGCCAGACTGCCCCCACCCTGTCCGGTGGCGAGGCCCAACGGGTGAAGCTGGCCTCGGAATTGTCCCGACGGGCTACGGGCAAAACCCTTTACCTGATTGACGAACCTACCACGGGCCTCTCATTTTACGATGTGCACAAGCTGCTGGATGTGATGCAGCGGTTGGTGGATAAGGGCAATTCCATCATCGTGATTGAGCACAACCTGGATGTGATTCGTTGTTCCGACTGGATTATTGATCTGGGGCCAGAAGGGGGCGATCGCGGCGGCGAAATTGTGGCTTGCGGGACACCGGAACAGGTGGCTGAAACCCCCCGCTCCTACACAGGGCAGTATCTGAAACAGGTCTTGCAGCAGTATCCCTCGGTGCCAGCAACGGCTTAACGGGTTGGTTGGACTGGCAGAAGCTCTGGCAGAGGGGTGTTTGGCGTCTGGGAGATCGCTGACCGGGGCCAGGCACTGGCCCTGCTAAGGTTCAGAATTACCGATCGGGAGGCTTCAACCGATTGAGAATGGTGCAAGATCGTCAAACAACCAGTCGATCGGAAGAAGAGGCACTCCGAGTCGCGATCGCTGCCGTTTGGGGTAGAATACACCGCGGCTAACGTCTTAACTATTTGTTACAAGTCGTCAAAGGCAAGCCGTTCACTCCCTACGGTAAGGTGGAAAGAGTGGCTGTAAAAGTACGTATCATTTACTGAATTTATGTCTCCAACTGCTTCTCCGACTGTTTCCAGTTCTGCCCGTACTATCCGGATTGGTTCTCGTAAGAGCCAACTGGCTCTGGTCCAGACCTATTGGGTACAGGAGCAGTTACAGAAAGCCTTTCCCGATCGCAGCTTCGAAGTTCACACCATGAGCACCCAGGGCGACAAAATCCTGGATGTGGCCCTGGCCAAGATTGGGGACAAGGGCTTGTTCACCAAGGAACTGGAACTCGGTATGTTGAATCAGGAGATTGACTTTGCGGTCCATTCCCTCAAGGACTTGCCGACCCGGTTGCCGGAAGGATTGGTGCTGGGTTGTGTGACGGAACGGGAGAATCCAGCGGATGCCCTGGTGGTGCATGAAAAGCACCAGGACAAGCAACTGGAAACCCTGCCGGAAGGCGCGGTGATTGGCACCTCTTCCCTGCGGCGACTGGCCCAGTTGCGCCATCACTATCCCCATCTCAGCTTTAAGGATGTGCGGGGTAACCTGAATACTCGTCTGGCCAAACTGGATGATGGGGAATACGATGCCCTGATTCTGGCGGTCGCAGGGCTGCATCGTCTGGGCATGGGCGATCGCATCCATCAGGTGATTCCAGCCGAGGTGTCCCTGCATGCAGTAGGCCAAGGCGCCTTAGGGATTGAATGTCGGGCCGATGATGCGGAGGTTCTGTCCCTGCTGAAAGCACTGGAACATCTGCCCACAGCTCAACGGTGTTATGCCGAGCGGGCTTTCCTGCGGGAACTGGAAGGGGGCTGTCAGGTACCGATCGGGGTGAACACGGTTTTAGAGGGCGACACCCTGACCCTGACCGGCATTGTGGCCAGTCTGGATGGTCAGCAAGTGGTGAAGGACAGTATTTCGGGTCCGGCTGCGGAGGCTGAACGGTTAGGCAGAGAACTGGCCCAGCGGGCGCGTCAGCAGGGGGCTCAGGACATCCTGGACGCCATCCTGGCTGAGGTGCAGCGCGGTTAGGACTTTTCTGAAAAGGATATATCCTGGCACGGGCGAAGCATTGGGTCGTCTATTGCTGAATCAGCCGAAACATTCTGGCCCAACGGCTTTGCTGCCAGACAGACCTTTGTTGGCAATCTTGCTCCTGAAAATCTCCTTAGGAGTGAATGCTTGACCGATTACACTGAGAGCAGTGCCATTCTTGTTTTAGTGGTTCCATGACGGCTTTTTCTGCGCTTCCCTCTCCCTTGACTTCTGGGTCTACTCCTTCCCTGGTTGACTTGGCCCGACAGACTCGCGCCAGTGCATTGTTGTTGGGGACACTGGCGACGGAGGTGCGGAATCAGGCCTTAGAGGCGATCGCCCAGTCTTTGGAAGCAGCCAGGGGAGAAATCCTGGCGGCTAACCAGGCCGATTGCGCTGCGGCTCAAGCGGAAGGGATTTCGCCTTCCCTCTATGCCCGCTTGAAGCTGGATGGGGATAAATTGCAGGCCGCGATCGCCGGGGTGCGGGATGTGGCCAAGCTACCCGATCCAGTTGGGGCGGTGCAAATTCATCGGGAACTGGACAGCGGCCTGGTGCTGAAGCGGGTCACCTGTCCTCTGGGGGTGCTGGGGGTGATCTTTGAGGCCCGTCCTGATGCGGTGGTCCAGATTTCCAGCCTGGCAATCAAGTCGGGCAATGGGGTGATCCTGAAGGGCGGCAAGGAAGCTCGACAATCCTGCGAGGCACTGGTGCAGGCCATTCGCCAGGGGCTAAGCCAGGTAAGTTTGGATCCGGCGGTGGTGCAACTGCTGACCACACGGGAGGAAACCCTGGAACTGCTGAAGCTGCATGCCTATGTAGACTTGATTATTCCCCGTGGGTCCAATTCCTTTGTCCGCTTTGTGCAGCAGAACACCAGCATTCCGGTGCTGGGCCACGCCGATGGCATTTGCCATTTGTATGTCGATTCGGCAGCGGATATTGCCAAGGCGGTGGCGATCGCAGTCGATTCCAAGACCCAGTATCCAGCAGCCTGTAATGCCATTGAAACCCTGCTGGTGCATCGAGCCATTGCCCAGGACTTTTTGCTGAGTGTGGTAACGCCGTTACAGGATCAGCAGGTGGAATTGCGGGGCGACGCTCGGACGCTGGAAATTCTCAACATTGCTCCGGCGACGGAGGCTGACTGGTCTACGGAATACAGCGATCGCATCCTGTCCATCAAAATGGTGGATTCGCTGGCGGAGGCGATCGGCCATATTAATACCTATGGGTCGCGCCACACGGAAGCGATCGTCACAGAAGACAAAATCGTTGCAGCTCAGTTTATGGCGGAAGTCGATGCCGCTGGGGTTTACCACAATTGCTCCACCCGATTTGCCGATGGTTTCCGCTACGGGTTTGGCGCCGAAGTGGGCATCAGCACCCAAAAGATGCCGCCTCGGGGACCCGTTGGGCTGGAAGGCTTGGTCACCTACAAATACCAACTGGAAGGAGATGGACACATTGTGGCTACCTACACCGGAGCCCAGGCCCGACCCTTCACCCATCGCGATCTGGCATAACACTGTTGCCATCAGGCTGAGCCGCTCCAGTTTTTCCCGCCTGATTGGGTTGAGTAATGTCAACTACAAGGCTTTCTGATGCAAAAAGCCAGGGGATTTCGCTCAAAAGGGTCAGGAAGGCGCATAGAATTAAGTCTGGGATATCCATCGAGTACGGGAGATTGTCATGCCACTTGCAGTCGGAGTCATTCAGACCTCTGGCTTTCCCCCCGTTCTGGCCGCTGCTGATGCCATGGTCAAATCAGGCCGAGTTACCCTGGTTTACTACGGACTGGCGGAACGAGCTGAGTTTTTGGTGGCAATTCGGGGAACGACATCTGAAGTCAGGGCCGCGATGGCAGCTGGAATAGCAGCCGCTGAAGCGACTCCTCCTGGTGGGATGTTGGTTTCACACTATATCGTTCCCAACCCTCCAGAAAATGTGGTTTCCGTCATGCCAATTGAGTTCACTTCCCAGGTTGAACGGTTCCGGGTGTAATGGATGGGGATATCCAGGCCGCAACTTTAAGAAGCGGGTCAAATGGGTGGATGGTTGATGTGTTCAGGAGATAAGGGGTAATGCCGAAAGCCGTTGGGTCAATTGAAACGAAGGGATTTCCGGCTGTATTAGCGGCCGCTGATGCCATGGTAAAAGCCGGGCGGATTACCCTGGTTGGCTATATTCGGGCTGGCAGTGCCCGCTTTACGGTCAACATTCGGGGTGATGTTTCAGAAGTGAAACGGGCTATGGAAGCAGGGGTGGAGGCTGCCGAGTCGGTCTATGGTGGCACGGTGGAAACCTGGGTGATTATTCCCAACCCCCACGAAAACGTTGAAGTGGTTCTGCCAATTGGCTACACCGAAGAGGTGGAGCCGTTCCGGATGGCGGTGGAAGGCCAACCGCTGTTGGGGCCATCGGGCTTTTAGAGCTTGAACGGCATCCCCCAACTTCTTTACTGTTGTCGCACCATATCATCGCCCGTCCTGACGAAAATTTAGAGGCGGTTCTACCGATTTACGTTTCTACGTTGCTGGAACAGTTTACTCAGGATATTCGGTTTCCGCCCCCCTGGTTGTTTAGACCCTTCAGCACAGGAACTTTAGCTTGTTCTCTTCCCTTCCCAGCTTCTCAGAACTGACTCAGGCGCAATTGGACACCTGGGTCAATCAGGCCAGAGAGCGGGCCCAGGAAGGTCAATTACCGACCTATATTCCCCTGCTGGGGCAGGCTGAGACAGACTGGCTGGCAGTCCACCTGCAGTCTGTTAGCGGAGCCGTTCTGGAAAGCGGTAATACTAACCAACCCTTTTGTCTGATGAGTGTGGTGAAACCCTTTGTGTTGCTGTTCCTGCTGGAACAGTTGGGAGCCGATCGCGTATTCTCGCTGGTGGGAACCCAGCCCTCGGAACATCCGTTTCATTCCCTGACTCAATTGACCTTAGACGGTGGGTTTCCCCGTAATCCCATGATTAACAGTGGGGCGATCGCCTTGGCCGGTCATTTGCCAGGTGACGATGGTGCAACCCGGTGTGAACAGTTGCGCCAGTGGCTTAACCAGAAGGCTGGCTGCCATCTGCTCCTCGATCAGGCCATGCTGGCTTCGGTGCGATCGCTGAAGAATGAGGCCAACCGAGCGATCGCGAACCTGCTGGCGGAGATGGGTCACCTGAACGAGATTGAAACCACCCTGGATACCTATAATCAGATCTGCTGTTTGTCTGGGACTGTCGGCGACTTAGCCAAACTGGGTCTGCTTTTAGCCAGTCCCCAGGCTGGCATTAACCTGGTACATCGACGCATGGTCAATGCCTTGATGTTAACGTCTGGCCTGTACGAAGCGTCTGCCAGTTATGCGGTCCGCATTGGTTTGCCGATCAAGTCAGGGGTGAGTGGGGCGCTGCTGGCAGTGGCGCCATCCGTCGGGGCGATCGCCTGCTACAGCCCGGCCCTGGATGCAACTGGGAACTCTGTAGCGGCACTTTTTTTAGTCGAACAAATCGCCCAAACTCTCAATCTCAGCCTGTTCAGTTAAGTCTCAGGTTATCTGAGACAACCATCGCCAGTGGGGAAAACGTGGAAGGTCTCAATCCATAAGCCTTTGCAACTGGATTGGAGCGACTGAATCGGCCAGCCAGGATAAGATTTGTAGCGATAGAAACCAAAAAATTAAGGCCAACCGCCTTCTCGAAAAGAAGACCGTTGGCCTAAAAATTACAGTTCAGCACTCTCAGAGCGGAGTTAACTCTTAGCCAGGAAGGCCTGGACCTGTTTGATCGCAATTTGACCAATGTTATAAAAGGCCCAACCACCAGCCAACAGAACCGGCAACAAAACCACTAAAAGACGCCAATCCATATCTGCGATCTCCTTAATATTGAAGATTTTTGAATGGTTCTCATTTTTCAGTTTTATCCTAAATCACGGCATTTTCATAGGTGGTTGGCGCAATGTTTTTTCTGCTGGTCATCAGAGAGAATAAACGTAGCTATTGCTACCAACACCACAACCCTTTCCTTTAAACTAGGGAGGTTTTGAAGCCGTTGAGCCATCTGTCATGACTGATCTCACCCCGACCGCTAGCTTTAGTCTGACCATTCGCTTTCAAGTGCCCAATCGACCTGGTATGTTGGCCAACGTTACGCGGGCCATTTCGTCGCTGGGTGGCAGTATGGGACAGATTGACCTGATTGAGCAAACCCGTCAGATCTCAACTCGGGAAATCACGGTGGATGCTGCCAGCGAGGAGCATGCTGAAACCATTGTGGATGCGGTTAAGGCGTTACCAGAGATCAAGGTCCTCAGTGTTTATGACCGAACCTTCAATTTGCATCGAGGCGGCAAGATCAGCGTACAGAGTCGCATTCCCTTGCGCGGACAGGCCGATCTGGCAATGGCCTATACCCCAGGGGTGGGTCGGATTTGTACTGCGATCGCGGAGGAACCGGAACAGGTCTATCAACTGACTATCAAACAAAACACCGTTGCCATTGTGACTGATGGCAGCGCGGTGCTGGGTCTGGGCAACCTGGGACCGGAAGCCGCCCTGCCAGTGATGGAAGGAAAAGCCTTGCTATTTAAGGAATTTGGCAAGTTGGACGCCTTTCCCATTTGTCTGGCGACCCAGGACGCGGATGCCATTGTGGAGACGGTGAAAAATATTTCCCCCGTGTTCGGTGGAGTCAATCTGGAAGACATTGCCGCTCCTCGCTGTTTTGAAATTGAGGCTCGCCTGCAAAAAGAACTGGATATTCCAATCTTCCATGACGACCAGCACGGAACGGCGATCGTCTCCCTGGCGGCATTGATCAATGCCCTGAAACTGGTGAAAAAATCCCTGCCGGAAGTCAAGATTGTGATCAATGGAGCCGGGGCGGCGGGAGTGGCGATCGCCCAACTGCTGCAGAAAGCTGGCGCTACCTCCATTGTGTTGTGCGACTCCAAGGGCATTCTTGCCCAAAGTCGCAGCGATTTGAATCAGCAAAAGCGGGCATTCGCTGTGGAACAGAGCGGCACGCTGGCTGATGCTATGCAGGGGGCGGATGTGTTTCTGGGGGTGAGTGTGCCAGGAGTGGTGACGCCAGAAATGGTGCGATCGATGGCACCCGATCGCATTGTTTTTGCCATGGCCAACCCGATTCCCGAAATCCAGCCAGAACTGATTAGCCAGGAAGTAGCGGTGATGGCTACTGGACGGAGCGACTATCCCAACCAGATTAATAATGTGCTGGCCTTTCCCGGTCTTTTCCGGGGAGCATTGGACTGTCGGGCCTCTACCTTTACGACTCAGATGTATCTGGAAGCGGCCCAGGCGATCGCGGCTCTGATTAATCCAAGCGATTTGAACCGGGAGTATATTATTCCGTCCGTGTTCGACGAACGAGTGGTTCCCTCTGTTGCGGCGGCAGTGCAGCGGGCTGCCCGCCAGGATGGTGTGGCTCGTGCTTAAGCGAGCCTGAAGAATAGCGGTTTTTCCTGACAATTCTGGCTTAGCTATCCACTGGTTGACTGGAATTAGAAAAAACGCCCATTTTCTCCCGAATTTTTCCTTAAGTGCTTTATTTTTCTGCTCTTAAGGACTTATTCTGATGAGGTATAGAACAGGTGTGTCGCCTTTCTTTAATCAGAAAGGGTTCTCTATTTCAGCCTCTAGTATTTAACTCAAAAGGATTGATACTCATGTGGAAGAGAGCAATAGTATCTAGCGCCGCCCTATTCCCCCTCCTCGCAGGCGGAGCCGCTGTGGCCGCTGGAGGTCCAGAAATTCCTGAATCCGTTAAGCTGGCTCACCCCAAATGTACGATTGCCCAGGCTGCCATTGCCCAGAATCCCGAAGCGGAAAATGATAAGTTCATCGGTACGGTTTATAGCATTGTGGGCGGTCGAGTTTATGGCAACGTGTGGGTTGAACTGGAAAACGGCGAAACCAGGCTAGTTCAACTAAACCCTGCCCAACTATCCTTTTTGGGTACACTGTTGGGTCGAAAGTTGGTTTTCACTAATTATTGGTGTGAAGCAGTTAACTTTGCCCCCTATCCCATTATGGTGCAGAAGCCTGAACCAATCGTAATTGAATACCAACCGCCCAGGGCGCCTGAGTTGGCCCCACGTCCAGTGGTTGAGCCACCAGTTGCTGAACCGGCCCCCGTTCTACCGCAAACCTGGTAAAGCCAGCCAGGTTGGAAGTCGGCTTTCTCTTAGTGCCAGAAGATAGGAAGAATCTTCTGGCGCTTGAATTATTGGTGCTTGAATGATTAGAGACTCTATACGGACTGAACTTCGGAACCCGTGTAGTTATTCCCCGTCTAGCCTATTGAATAGAAGGAATTTCCTCTGGCAATTACCCAGGAATTGCTCCCCAGCTAGAAAAGTTGTCTATTTTCCGTGCAACTTCCCTCCATGAACAGAAGACGTCATCCCTCAAAAACCTCCCTTTTTCCCCTGCTGCTGGCCTGTTGTAGTTTGAGTTCCCTGGCCTTTAGTAGCCCCAGTCTGGCCAATCCGTTGCCATCTGCTAATGAGGCCAAAACCTTGCAAAGCAGAACTGCGATCGCCAACCTGATGCCGGATCTGACCCTGGCCCTCAAAAATGCTGAAATTCCCCCAATCGGTGCGGCCGATACCTATCTGCCCGATGATTTTGGTGTCCGCCTGGTGGTTAGCCTGAAATCCCGTCGGGTATCGGTCTACAAAGGAGATGAAGTGATTGCCAGCTATCCCATTGCGATTGGTAAAGCCGGTTGGGAAACCCCCGTTGGCACCTTTCAGGTGTACGAAAAGGAGGTCAATCCCATTTTTAAGAGTTTTAAGTCCGGTCGGATTGTTCAACCCGGCCCCGATAATCCGCTGGGGGTGCGCTGGATTGGTATTTGGACGGATGGCAAAACCCGTTTGGGTTTCCACGGCACCAATGAAGACTGGTTGATTGGCCAGGCTGTTTCCCACGGCTGTATCCGGATGCACAATAAAGATGTGGTTGCCCTATTTAACCAGGTCAAAGTTGGCACCCCTGTGATTGTCAAGCCTTAGAACTGGCGTGGGGGCTGGGACAAGTCGCTCCCAGTCCACCGCAACCCTTTAGCTAGCGGCCGCACTGCCGTCCTGGGTAACAAATGCTGGCTTTTCTGATCCAATCGCTTCCGCTGGCAACCCCCGCGCCGATCGATACAATTGGATATACTCCTTGGCCGATTTTTCCCAGCTAAAGTCCTGGCTCATGCCTCGTTGCTGTAACTCTTGCCAGGACTCTTTATGCTGAAATCCTTCCCAGGCCCGAACCAGGGCGGTGTAAAGATCCAGGGGTTCGTATCGGTCAAAGCAGTAGCCCGTGCCGGCATGGTTCTTTGGCACATGGGGTTCCACTGTATCCACCAGCCCTCCTGTACGGCGCACAATGGGTACGGAACCATACCGTAGCGCTAGCAGTTGGCTGATGCCGCAGGGCTCGAACCGGGAAGGCATCAGGAAGGCGTCTGTGCCCGCATAAATTCGCCGCGATAGGGAATCGTTGTGCAACAGGTAAACCGCCAGTTTTCCCCGATGGCGGGTGGCTAATTGCCACATCTGGGTCTCGTAATACTGATCGCCAGTACCTAACAGAATAAATTGGGAATCGGTATAAGCCAGAAACCGATCTAAGATCTGTAGGATCAGATCCAGCCCTTTTTGTTCTACAAGGCGGGATACCATCCCCACCAGGAAGGAGTTGGAGTTGACTTCCAGACCGACTTCTTCCTGCAAAGCAATTTTGTTTTGCCGTCGATCTTCCAGGGAATTGGCATTGAAGTTTTGGCTGAGAAAGCGATCAGTTTCCGGGTTATACAACTCGGTGTCAATGCCATTCAGGATGCCAGACAATTTGCCACTGATGAAAGACATTAAGCCTTCCATGCCTTCTCCATAGGCTGGTGTCTGGATTTGGCGGGCATAGGTGGGGGAAACCGTGTTGACCCGATCGGCAAACTGGACGGCTGCGGACATGGCGTTGTGGCCCTGCATATACCAGGGACACCAGGTCATCTGCTCCAAACGGGCCCGACTAGGCCCCTGATAGGCCAGGTTATGAATCGTGAAGATAGTGGCAATGTCTGGTGTCTCATGCATCCAGACAGGAATCATACCTGTGTGCCAATCATGACAATGAACAATTTCTGGCTTCCAATAGTTCCAAATAAATTCTGCCGCACCATTGGCAAACAAGGTAAATCGCCAATCTTCATCGTCACCAAAGTAAACCCGGCGGGGCCAAAATGCCGGATGACCAAATAGATAAAGCGGCGCATCTGAACCGGGCAGCACCGTCTCGTAAACAGAGAAGGTTTGAAACATGGCAGAACCCTGCCAAACTGGCTCGGCGGGAACTTTGATCTTGTCTGACAGAAATCCGTAGTAGGGCATGAAAATTCGCACATCATGCCCCATTTTTCGCAACACCTTGGGCAGAGACCCCACCACATCTCCCATGCCGCCAACTTTGGCAAGCGGGGCCACTTCCGCGGCTACAAATAAAATGCGCATGTTTTGATTCCTGTCCCTCTCAGTCGTTGAGTGATCAGCGGTTTGTCCAACAGTGATCGCTTTGAACCACTCACTCTTTCAGCGAACGGCAAGCAGCAATACTGCAATTTTTACGCCAGTTGGATGCAGCTTAAAAGCAAAAGCACTGTAACTTCAGGCTTTCTAGCTTCGCTACTTTATCTCATTCCAGTAGAAGATGCGGTAATGCCTATTGCTAGACGCTTAGCCAGCACTGTGATCATACCGATTAAGGGGTCAGCCTGATTGTTTAATTGAGGGAAAATTCTGAACCATTTTCAGGAGTGACGGGTCTAAATTGCAGATAGGGATTTCACCCTACTTCCGTGCTCCACACTCAATTACGCAGGAGAGGTTGTCATGTCTGCTGCTTCCCTTAAATTGCTGGCTGCTGTAGGTCTGGGTTTAAGTTTAACCATCGGTCCGACAGCCCTGGCCGGACAAACCACCCTGACCGGCTCTGGGGGACAATCCCTCACGACCCAGACCACTCGCCAGCGAACAGGAACTTCTCTGCAATTTCAGCGTTCTACCACCTATCCCTCTGGCAAAACTGCCAACACTACGGGCAACCTGACTGGCGATGGACAGGGGGGCTACAGCGGTACGGCAACCCACACCAACCGCCAGGGAACCGCCAACACCTACGAAATAGAAGGACAATTCAGCCAAAGTAACGGCACCTACCAACATCAGGGCATGCGGACGGGGCCGAATGGCCGACAAGTCATGGTGAACGGCAGTGGCACCTACGGCAATGGCCAGTTCAGTGGCGATCGCACGGTCGCCTTTCCCAATGGCCAAACCCGTTCGACCCAGTTCTCTGGTCAACGAACGGGCCCTGGCGCGGCATCAGGCTCCTTGCAAGTGACAGGGCGCAATGGCAAGGTTCGTAGCGGTACGTTTCAGCATAGCCGCTAACCCAAATGGGATGGGGGTGTTTCCTGGATAGCCCAGGTCCAATGTTTCACCCCCATCCGGTTGGGAAAGCAAGCGAGTATTGCCGATACAGACTTCAGTTCGGGATTAAAAGAGCGGTAGTAAAATCTCAAATTCAGTGCCAGTCTGGAATTCGTCCAAAATGATCGTTTCTGGCGATGGAACGACTTCTAGAGAGTCCCGGTTGGCCAGATCCATGACTGTTTTATCTGTTGTCGAGGACTGGCAGCGCGATCGCAACTCGAATTTGCCCCCATGTTTGGCTGTCACAATTTGATAACTGACGGTCAGGCTGGTTTCCTTGGCAGCCCGTTGCTCGATTGAACAGGATTGCCGAATCTGCTGGAGGATTTCCGGAGGTAAGCCGGGACCATTGTCCATAATGCAGATGGAAACCCAGCGGGATTCATCCTGGTCATCGGTTAAAAGAGACCGGACCTGGGTGACGATCGCAATCTTGGGTTTGTAACCAGACAAACCTGCATCCTGTCCGGTTCGGGCGGATAGCCATTCTGGCTCCATGTGTTGACTGACTGCCTGGTTTAATTGCCGATCCACCACATCCGTCAGGATGTTCATCAACACCTGGTTCAGTTGTCCAGCGAAACAAGGCACTGGCGGCAGACGACCATATTGTTTAATCACCTCGATCTCACTGGACAGGCGGCTTTTCAGCAACAGCAGAATACTGTCCAGCATGTCATGCAAATCTGCCGGTTTGGGATGCACCTCGTCAATGTGGCAAAAGTTCTGCAAACTGGAGGCCAATTTTGACAGACGTTCTGCGCCCTTGCGCAGGCTGGCGATGGTGCAGGGCAGATCCTGGCGCAGGTAATCCACCTCCAACTGCTCGCGCAACGATATCAGTGCGGGGGGTGGATTGGGCAGGTGCGCCTCATAGGCTGTCAACAATTGCAACAGGGCCTCGCTGTAGGAGGCCACATAGCTGAGATTGCCCCAGATAAAACTGACCGGATCCAAAATTTCATGGGCCACCCCATCCACCAACCGCCCCAGGCTGGACATCTTATCGCTTTGGATCATCTGGGCCTGGGTTCGTTCATATCGCACCTGGGTTTCAATTCCCCGGATTTGCCAGGCGGCCAGATTTAGCGTTTGCACATCCAACATGGCCCAGATGTCGGATTGGGTCTGAACCAGGAGGGGTTCGCCAAGCAGTTCCGGCGATCGCCGTAGTGCTTGCTGGGCTGCCACCAGAATCGGGGTTTCTCCAGAGAGAACTAACACATCACTGCGGGCATAACTGTGCAGCACACGCAGCGGCTGATTGAGAAATAATTCGGGGCCCAAAGGCCGGATCAAAAATTCCAGCAATCGTCGTCGCGACAGAAAACCAGTGTAGGCGTCCTGATCAACCAGAACCACACCAGGCAGGAGCGGATAGCGCTCCAGGACATTAGCCAACGCACTGCCCAGACAGTCCCAATTGATTTGAAACTGATACAGTGGCAGATCATTGAGTCTGGACTCCAGGTGTAAGGACGGGTGACGCCCTTCGATCAAAATAGGAGCAACCAGCGGCGGATGCATGAGCAGCGGCGGGTTAGAACTCAAAACTTTTCATTCCCATAAGGGGGGAGCAAGCGAACCTCTGCATTCAGATTGCCCAAAGGTTCGGTTTGATCAACAGACCTTGGCAGGACGGTTTTTCATCGGCAATCCTGGTTCAGCAGGGTGAGTGGGGCTGTAGTTCGGGCTGTAGTTCGGGAACCCGTACAACCGGAAAAGTTGCAATTCGGAGCTTAACTGACGTAGATTAGCACTCAGAGGTTGAGAGTGCTAACTCAATCTAATGTTTCAACCTGCTAGTTTGGAGAATATTTATGGCAGCAGTTACTCTGAGCGTATCTACGGTTAAACCGTTGGGCGATCGCGTATTTGTGAAAGTCAGCGCATCTGAAGAGAAAACCGCTGGTGGGATCCTTCTGCCCGATACCGCCAAGGAAAAGCCTCAAGTGGGCGAAATTGCCGCTGTAGGCCCTGGTAAGCGGAGTGATGATGGCACCCGTCAGGAATTGGAAGTAAAGGTCGGAGATAAGGTGCTTTACTCCAAGTACGCTGGTACCGACATCAAACTGGGTAACGAAGAGTACGTCCTGCTTTCAGAAAAGGACATTCTGGCCATCGTTGCCTAGGCTGGGTCGTCCGTTATTGGTTCTGTCCTGGAACAGGTTTATTCAGACTGGAAACTGCTTAACTTTCCCACTGCTGTTACCAGCAAGGAGTTAAGAGGAACAGCTGATTATTTTTTGCAGATTAAACGTCAACTTTCGATAGCTGATTTACACCTATGGCAAAGCGCATCATCTACAACGAAAATGCTCGTCGTGCCCTGGAAAAAGGCATGGACATTCTGGCTGAGGCAGTTGCTGTCACCCTCGGTCCCAAAGGTCGGAACGTAGTTCTGGAGAAAAAGTTCGGTGCTCCTCAAATCGTCAATGACGGGGTGACCATCGCGAAGGAAATTGAACTGGAAGATCACGTTGAAAACACGGGCGTTTCTCTGATTCGCCAAGCAGCTTCCAAGACCAATGACGCGGCTGGAGACGGAACCACTACTGCAACCGTTTTGGCCCATGCAGTGGTGAAGGAGGGTCTGCGTAACGTTGCAGCCGGTGCTAATGCGATCGCGCTGAAGCGTGGGATCGACAAAGCCACCCACTTCCTGGTGGAAAAAATCGCTGAACATGCTCGCCCCGTGGAAGACTCCAAGGCGATCGCCCAGGTGGGCTCAATCTCTGCCGGAAACGACGAAGAAGTCGGCAAGATGATTGCTGAGGCAATGGACAAGGTTGGCCGCGAAGGGGTCATTTCCCTGGAAGAAGGCAAATCCATGACCACCGAATTGGAAGTCACGGAAGGGATGCGGTTCGATAAGGGATATATCTCTCCCTACTTTGCGACCGACACCGAGCGGATGGAAGCGGTTATGGATGATCCTTACATCCTCTTGACCGATAAGAAAATTACCCTGGTTCAAGACCTGGTTCCTATTTTGGAGCAGGTTGCTCGCTCTGGTCGGCCGCTGGTAATCATTGCCGAAGACATTGAGAAGGAAGCCCTGGCTACTCTGGTGGTTAACCGCCTGCGGGGTGTTCTGAGTGTGGCTGCTGTGAAAGCGCCTGGTTTTGGCGATCGCCGCAAGGCTATGCTGGAAGATATGGCTGTTCTGACGGGTGGTCAGGTGATCAGCGAAGACACTGGTCTGAAACTGGACAATGCCAAACTGGATATGCTGGGTCGGGCTCGCCGCATCACCATCACCAAAGACAACACCACCATTGTGGCTGAAGGCAATGAGAGCGCAGTGAAAGCCCGCTGCGAGCAAATCCGTCGTCAGATGGAAGAAACCGATTCCAGCTACGACAAAGAGAAACTGCAAGAGCGTTTGGCAAAACTAGCCGGCGGTGTTGCAGTCGTTAAAGTGGGTGCAGCCACTGAAACTGAAATGAAAGACCGCAAACTGCGTCTGGAAGATGCCATCAACGCCACCAAGGCTGCTGTTGAGGAAGGCATCGTTCCTGGTGGTGGCACCACGCTGGCCCATCTGGCTCCCCAACTGGAAGAGTGGGCTAATGGCAATCTGAGTGGCGAAGAGCTGACCGGAGCCCTGATTGTGGCTCGTGCGTTGGCTGCTCCTCTGAAGCGGATTGCTGAAAATGCTGGCCAGAATGGCGCTGTGATTGCTGAGCGGGTGAAGGAGAAGCCCTTCGATGTCGGTTTTGACGCTGCCAACAATACCTTTGTCAATATGTTTGATGCGGGTATTGTTGACCCAGCCAAGGTGACTCGTTCAGCCCTGCAAAATGCGGCTTCCATTGCTGGTATGGTTCTCACCACTGAGTGCATTGTGGTTGACAAGCCTGAGCCGAAGGAAGCTCCTGCTGGTGGCGCACCGGGCATGGGCGGTGACTTCGATTACTAATCGAAGTGTAGACAAGCCAAGCTTCAGTTCTCCTCGACCGTGTTGCAGGAGTCTGGCGGTGCTAATCTAGCGCTAATCTAGTGGCTTAATTGCGAAAGGAGGATGGAAATAACTTTCCATCCTCCTTTTTCCGTAGGGGTTGCGAGCAGGATTTTGGGCGACCTGAAATCAGCGACAACTCCAAAACAGCTTTTCAACCCAACAATGACCAATCAACAGTTGCATTCAGCCCATCAGTTGCTGAGGAACTAGCTCAAAGCCAATCTGCTTGGTTCGCTGCTTCAGGTTTTGAGCACCGTTGTTGGGACTGCTGTTCATGGGCATCCACTCCAGGATCGACAAAAGCTTCCCCTGTTGTCCATAAGCGATAACTGAGATCTTGCACCTCTGGCAACAACCCGCCCTGCAATGAATTGCGGGCTAACAGAACGAAGTCCGTTTAAACGGACTGACGATCCACAACTTGGGTTTTCCAGTCTACTTCAGTGGACTTGCCTCTATTAGCCCGAACTTTTAGTTCAGGGCGGGGCAAGTCTATCGTCAGAAATGCTGGAAATACGTCTTCTTGAGAATGGTGCAAGATCTGAGTTAGCCCTAATTCAAGCAGGTCTTTCTTCCATTCCTGCCCGTCCCCACTCAGCAGGCAGGCCCGTTCATTGCTAACAAATCTGAGCCGTTCATCAATGAATCCGCTAAACTGATAGAGGAATGCTGCGAGCTTGCTCGTGGCACTTCCTTGTTGTCAAGAAATTGACCAGTCAGAGCAGTGACAGGTCACTGTTTGGCTGATGAATGGGAGGTGGGTCTAGACCCGCTTTTTTTGTTTTTGTAGAGTAATGGTTCATCCACTAGTTCCGCCAGTCATTGAATTAGCAGGTCCAGTAGCAGAGTCTCTAGGACTGGAAGTTGTTGGGGCCGTCTTCCATACCAACCAACACCCACCTGTTTTGCGGGTTGATATCCGTAATTTGGCGCAGGATACCAGTTTGGAAGACTGTGAACGGATGAGTCGATCGCTGGAGCCAATTCTTGATGCATCGGAACTACTTCCAGATGCCTATGTTCTGGAAATTTCCAGTCCTGGTATTTCCCGCAATCTGGTGACAGATCGAGAATTTATTTCTTTTAAGGGATTTCCAGTGATGGTCTTTACCTCAGAACCTTTTGCAGGCCAGACACAGTGGCTTGGGCAACTAATCCGACGAGATGAAACAGCCGTTTACCTGAGCCAGAAAGGACGGCCAATCGCCATTCCCCGCAATCTGGTAACCAAAGTTCACCTGGATGAGCGCCGCGGCTCCTAAGGGAGCTTTCCCCATCCCACACCGTTCCTCACACATCACACCCTCACACACCACACTCTGGAGCGATTGTTATGTCCATGGTTCCCCTGCCCGGACTTCGAGAAATGATTGAAGGCATTAGCCGCGAACGTAATCTGCCCAAAGCTGCGGTTCAGGCTGCACTGCGGGAGGCGTTGATGAAAGGCTATGAGCGCTATCGGCGTACACAGCGGCTGGACAGTTCCCATTTTGACGAAGAGTTTTTCTCCAACTTTGAGGTGGAACTGGATATTGAAGAGGAGGGGTTCCGGGTTCTGGCCACCAAGACAATCGTGGAAGAGGTGGAAGACCCAGACCACGAAATTTCCTTGCAGGAAGTCCGAGAAGTGGCTGAGGAAGCCCAACCCGGACAGGAAGTGGTTCTGGATGTCACCCCCGATCAGGGCGAGTTTGGCCGCATGGCCGCTATTCAGACCAAACAGGTGCTGACCCAAAAACTGCGGGATCAACAGCGCAAGCTGATCCAGGAAGAGTTTCAGGATCTGGAAGGAACCGTTCTGCAGGCGCGGGTGCTGCGGTTTGAACGGCAATCGGTCATCATGGCGGTCAGCAGTGGCTTTGGCCAGCCCGAAGTGGAAGCGGAACTGCCGAAGAAGGAGCAACTGCCGAATGACAATTACCGGGCCAACGCCACGTTTAAGGTCTACCTGAAAAGAGTCCTGGAAGGCTCCCATCGGGGACCGCAACTACTGGTTTCACGGGCGGATGCCGGTCTGGTGGTGTATCTGTTTGCCAATGAGGTGCCAGAAATTGAAGATGAGATTGTGCGGATTGTAGCCGTCGCCCGAGAAGCCAATCCCCCTTCCCGGTCGGTGGGGCCGCGCACCAAAATCGCAGTGGACACGGTTGAGCGGGATGTGGATCCAGTAGGTGCCTGTATTGGAGCTAGAGGGTCCCGAATTCAGGTGGTGGTGAACGAGTTACGGGGCGAGAAAATTGATGTGATCCGTTGGTCCCCCGATCCCGCCACCTATATTTCCAATGCGCTTAGCCCAGCCCGAGTGGATGAAGTGCGGCTGGTCGATCCAGAGGGGCGGCAGGCCCATGTCCTGGTGGCGGAAGATCAGCTCAGTTTAGCGATCGGCAAGGAAGGACAGAACGTTCGCTTGGCTGCTCGGTTAACCGGCTGGAAGATTGATATCAAAGACACGGCCAAATACGACTATGAAGCCGAGAACCAAAAAATTGCAGCCATCCTGGAGGCTCGCCAGCAGGCCAAACAACAGGAAGAGGAAGAATTGGAAGAGTTTGAAGAAGAGTTTGAATTAGAAGCAGACCTGGAAGCCGCAACCGAGGAAGAACAGGACTTAGAAGAGGACAGCAGCGAAATCGCAACTGACATCGCCGTAGAAGCGGATTCAACCTCGGCGGATGAAGCGGATGAAGACGCTTTGCTTCCCCAGGAAGACGACGAGGAAGAGGAAGACGACGAGGACGACGAGGAAGAGGAAGACGACGAGGAAGACGAAGACGACGAGGAAGACGAGGAAGAGGAAGACGAGGAAGACGAAGACGACGAGGAAGAGGAAGACGACGAGGAAGACGACGAGGAAGAGGAAGAATAGCTCACTTAACAGGAACTCCTGCCATGCAGCCAAATTACCGGCGTTGTATTAGTTGCCGCAAGATTGCTGCCAAACAGGAGTTCTGGCGCATTGTGCGGCTGTACGACTCACAAGTCGTAGTCCTGGATCAGGGTATGGGGCGGTCAGCCTACCTCTGCCCCCAGGCGGCTTGCCTGAAACAGGCCGAGCGAAAGGATCGGCTGGGGAAAGCTTTGAAAGTACCCATTCCCAAAGCAATTTACGCCCAACTCTGGCAGCGTTTGCAGGAACAACCCAGGAATGGGGTGTTGCAGAGAAACGAATAGTGTGAGAATGAGAAAAGCTCTCTACTAATAGCCTGTAGCTAGCCTCTGTCAAGGCAGGGAAATCTATTGCACAATAAGAGAGAGTATCATGAACTGGGTCAAGATTCAGGTTGAGAACTTGCATATCATCTGTTTGCAAGCTATTGTCAATCCTTGGCGTCCCATTTCAAAATGAGTTACGTCTGTGTCCAACATAGTTGTAGATGGCGGGTAGCTTATGTAAGCACAGGATCCGGTTAGAGAGGGCAAGGTGGATGAACAGCGGCAAGGTCAGGATTTACGAACTATCGAAGGAATTGAATTTGGACAATAAAGATCTTTTAGCAGTTTGCGAAAAACTTAATATTTTCGTTAAGAGCCATAGCAGCACTATTACGGACTCTGAAGCAGAGCAAATTCGTGTTGCCGCTGAAAAATACATCGCCACTCATCCCTCCTCTTCTGCAAAGCCACGTCAAGGGCATTCGACCCATCCCATGACTGAATCAAAGACAAAGGTTCCCCCTCCCACACCGAAAAAGCAGCAGATTCTGGAAATTCGTAAACCTCCTCGTCAGGCAGCGATTCAACTAGAATCACCCACTCCACCCAGTGATCCCGGGGTGGCTACTCCGCCTGTGGGCTCATCGGTGGCCCCAGCCAAGCCGGTGCTACCTAACAATCGTCCGACGGCCCAGCCTTCAGTGGTGTCGGCAGTTGTTCCTACTGAGGAGGAGGCACCCGTTGCCACCGATTCTGCACCGAAAGCAACAGAAGTGCTGAAGGAAAAACCGGCTCCGCCGGTCAATAAAGTCGCTCCACCGGCTGAGTTAACTGAGCCATCGCCCCAAAAGGGTAGTAGTGTGGCCAAATCAGCTCCATCTGCTACGCCAAAGCCATCCCTGGTGGGTCGTCCGGTTCTGAAACGGTCACAGGAACAGGTCGCCCCGGCGGAGGTTGGGGCTTCAACGCGGGCGAAAGCGGCAACCGGCGGACCCTCTAAGGGTGATCAGTATCCCGCTCGTTCAGGCGCTCCGGCTAGCAAGGCGCCTGCCAAGGTGGGCGATCGCAAACCACAAACGATTGTCGAGTTGCGTCGTCCCCCCTCGCGGCCAGTTACTGCTTCTGCATCGGCGGCAACGGAAACGCAAGGTGTAGAAGAAGCAGGGCTGGAAACCTTACCCCCGCCTGTTCTTAAGCTCAAACGGCCTCAACCCACCGCCGCACCTGGCGCTGCACCCGGTCAAGCATCTGATTTACAACTGACTCGTCCAACCTTGCCTCGTTCTAAGAAGGCTAAGGGGCGGCATGATGAGGAAGAGGAAGTAGTGGAGTTTCCAGAAAAAGCTCCCTCCAAAGTCGGACCGAAGGGTAAGCGGCGGACTCAACCGGATGTGGATGAGGAAGAAGATCTGGATATCCTGCTGGAAGAAGGCGAAGAGGAACTGGATGGGGAGTCTCCCGTGCAGGTAAGTTTGTCTCTGGTCCGTCCGGCTAAGCCGAAATCATCTCGGCCCCCTCAGCCAAAACCATTGGCCGCGGCTCCCAAGGCGAAGAAATTTACGGGTTCCCGCGATCGCCGTGAGCGTCGAGAAGAAGTTAAGGCTCAGAAACCGGAAAAGATCACTTTAACGGGCGGTATTACCGTTCAGGAGTTGGCAGCCCTGTTGACAGTGCCTGAAACCGACATTATTCGGGCTTTGTTCTTCAAGGGTATTGCTGCAACTGTCACCCAGACTTTGGATCTGGCAACCGCAACCATGGTTGCCCAGGAGTTTGAGGTTGAAATTGAAACCGGCACCAAAGAGGCTGAAGCCAAGAAAGTTACGGAAATGCTGGACGCTGCAGATTTGGAACATCTGCAACGTCGTCCGCCGGTGGTCACCATCATGGGCCACGTCGACCACGGTAAAACCACCCTGTTGGATTCTATTCGGAAAACCAAGGTGGCCCAGGGTGAGGCAGGCGGCATTACCCAGCATATCGGCGCCTATCACGTGGATGTCGAACACAACGGCCAGATTGAGCAGGTTGTCTTTCTGGATACGCCCGGTCACGAAGCATTTACCGCCATGCGGGCTCGGGGAGCGCGGGTCACCGACATTGCCATCCTGGTTGTTGCAGCGGATGACGGGGTACGGCCCCAGACGATTGAAGCGATTCGCCACGCCCAGGCAGCCGAGGTGCCCATTCTGGTTGCCATCAATAAGGTGGATAAAGAAGAAGCCCAACCAGACCGGGTGAAACAGGAATTGACCGAATTTGGTCTGGTGCCGGAAGAATGGGGCGGCGAAACCATTATGGTGCCTGTCAGCGCCCTAACTGGAGATAACCTGGACACCCTATTGGAGATGATTCTGCTGGTGTCCGAGGTCGAGGATCTCTATGCCAACCCCGATCGCCCAGCCAGGGGAACCGTCATCGAGGCCCACCTGGACAAGGCAAAGGGGCCAGTTGCAACCCTGTTAATCCAAAATGGCACCCTGCGGGTTGGCAATACCCTGGTAGCAGGTTCGGTATTGGGCAAAGTTCGGGCCCTGATGGATGATCGCGGCGTGAGGGTGGAAGAAGCTTCTCCTTCCTTTGCCGTTGAGGTTCTGGGTCTGAATGATGTTCCAGCAGCGGGAGACGAATTTGAAGTCTTCACCGATGAGAAGGAAGCCCGCAATGTTTCATCGACCCGAGCCGATGAACAGCGTCAATCCCGCCTGATGGCAGCCATGTCCTCTCGTCGGGTTAGCCTGAATACCCTCTCGGCTCGCGCCCAAGAAGGAGAGTTGAAGGAATTGAACCTGGTGCTGAAGGCGGATGTGCAGGGTTCAGTTGAGGCTATTCTAGGCGCCCTCAAGCAACTGCCGCAGAATGAGGTCCAGGTGCGAGTGTTGTATGCAGCCCCTGGCGAAATCAGTGAAACTGACGTGGATCTGGCCGCCGCCAGTGACGCCGTGATCATTGGGTTTAATACCACCTTGGCCCCTGGAGCAAGACAAGCCGCCGATCGCCTGGGTGTGGATGTGCGGGACTACAACATCATCTACAAACTGCTGGACGACATCCAGGCTGCTATGGAAGGTTTGTTGGAACCCGAGCTGGTCGAGGAATCCCTCGGTCAGGCAGAGGTACGGGCCGTCTTCCCAGTTGGTCGGGGTTCTGTTGCTGGTTGCTATGTCCAGTCGGGCAAGGTGTTGCGCAACAGCAAGCTGCGGGTGCGTCGGGGCGGCGAGATCATCTACGAAGGCAACCTGGATTCGCTTAAGCGGATGAAGGAAGACGCCCGCGAGGTCAACGCCGGTTACGAATGCGGTATCGGGGTAGACAACTTCAACGATTGGCAAGAAAACGACATCATCGAATCCTTCCGCATGGTGGCCAAGCGACGATCGCTGTCTGGCAAGGTGTGATAAGGATTCAGCTTCTGTCCGCCTGACGCGCCTTTAGCGTGATGGTTTATGGCAATGGGTTATCCGTCAGGATAACCCATTGCTGTTTAGAGCAGCATAATTAAACTGGGTTGGGCGATGACGATTTATTTCATCGTGAGTGTTATGTGGAGCCGCCGTTTTGGTGAGGGTGTTCACTACGCCTAGCCGGGATGGCGCTCAGAATGGTATCAAGCAGCAATAGAGACCGACAGAAAAGCTAGCAGTTGGCCACTAATGAGTCCAGCAGCTAACGTCAGAAACCACCCTTCAAGATGTCTATCGTAGGAACCACCATCGCTGCCATTGCCACTGCCATTGTGCCGCAACAGGGCAGCGTCGGCATTGTGCGCGTATCGGGACCAGAGGCGATGGCGATCGCCCGCCAATTGTTCTACGCCCCCGGTCAGCAAATCTGGGATAGCCACCGCATTCTTTATGGCTATGTGCGTCATCCCCAAACCCTGGCCACCGTCGATGAAGCCCTCCTCCTGATCATGCAGGCTCCCCGCTCCTACACCCGCGAGGATGTGGTGGAGTTCCACTGCCACGGCGGCATTATGGTGGTGCAGCAGGTGTTACAACTCTGCCTGGAGCAAGGGGCCCGGTTGGCCCAAGCAGGAGAGTTCACCCTGAGAGCCTTCCTGAATGGTCGCTTAGACCTGACCCAGGCCGAAAGTATTGCCGATTTGGTGGGCGCAAAATCCCCCCAGGCAGCCCAATTTGCCCTGGCTGGCCTACAGGGCAAACTGGCCCATCCGATTCGCCAACTGCGGGCAACCTGCCTGGATATTCTGGCGGAAGTGGAAGCCCGCATTGATTTCGAAGAAGACCTGCCACCGCTGGATGAGGACGGGATTAAGGCTGACTTGGAGCAAGTTCTGGCAGAAGTGACCCAGATCCTGGCCACCGCCGATCGCGGTGAACTGGTGCGGACCGGCCTCAAGGTGGCGATCGTCGGTCGCCCCAATGTGGGCAAGTCCAGCCTGCTGAATGCCTGGAGCCGCAGCGATCGCGCCATTGTCACCGACCTGCCCGGCACCACCCGCGATGTGGTGGAATCCCAATTAGTCGTAGGCGGTATTCCGATTCAGGTGTTGGACACCGCAGGCATTCGGGAAACAGAAGATCAGGTAGAGCAAATCGGCGTCGCCCGCTCGCGGGCTGCGGCCCAATCCGCCGATCTCGTGTTGTTCACCCTGGATGCAACAGTCGGTTGGACGGCGGCTGACCAGGCTATCTACGACCAGGTGGCCCAGCGTCCCCTGATTCTGGTGCTAAACAAAATCGATCAGGTGGCAACCCTGCCACCGCTGCCAGTGCAACACCCCACCGTCCAAACCGCCGCTCTCCTGAACCAGGGGATTGAGGACTTAGAAGCAGCGATTCTGGCAACGGTGCAAACCGGCCAGACCCAGGCCGCCAATCTGGACCTGGCCATTAACCAACGGCAGGCCGCTGCCCTGACCCGGACCCAACTGGCTTTACAGCAAGTCCAGACCACCATCGCCCATCAGCTTCCCCTGGACTTCTGGACCATTGACCTGCGATCGGCGATTCAGGCCTTGGGCGAAATCCTGGGTGAAGATGTGACGGAATCGGTCCTGGACCGCATTTTCAGTCGCTTTTGCATTGGCAAATAGGCAGGCGCGATCGGCGCAAGCGCGACCTTTTTAACTTTGGAGTTTTTCACTTGGGAGTGGCTGCTACGCCTGTGCCCCCAAGTGAAAAACCGACAGGTCAAGCGCTGCAATAGTGTTGGAGTATGCCTCACACTTTCAGATCCCCGACGTGTGCGGGTTCGCCGAAAGCCTTGGATTCGTTGCTGCTAACGGTAAAGTTGTACGGCGGCAGACAACCTTGGGCACTCACAAGCAACCTCTGTTCCGCCCGCACCAACGCAGTGTTAGGTGTCATCTTCACCCAGGAACTCCTTGGTTTGCTTTGGATACTTCCGAGCAAGCCACTTTAAAAGCTCAATTTGATCACTGCCTTTAGCCCGTCTAACCTGTGCTAAAAGTTTCAGGTTTGATGGTCTTTCCAAAGTTAAATTTGAAGCGCCTTCATTACACACAGAGCAAATTGCACGGAGATTGGATGGATCGTCAGTCCCTCCTTGAGACTTGTCCACTATATGTCCGATGTGTAACCGAGTTTTTCTTGTGAGATCGTAGGGATGTGGTTCTCCTGCTACAGCCCCACACATCTGGCACGTAAATCCATTCCTATCGAGAACATAGGCACGAGTCTCCTTGGAGATTGCTCTTTCAAAAGCAGGTATTGGTTTAGGATCCTCAAGGATATACTGTCCAGGTCTGAGATCGCCCCTGTCGTTATGGGTTTGAATTTGATACCCTTCCTCAGAACGTAGTTCTCTCACTCGTCTTGCCCATTCTGTAATGCCTCCGGCTACCTCTCTAAGTTCATCAGAATCCATAACTCTTCCGATGTTGTTAAGGAAGTGTTCTCTAAGTTTTGCCCTTGCACCTTTCTTTGCTGACATAAGTCATTTTTTCAACTAGCAATTGCAAATATCCTTTTGGTGGTCAAACAATTAAAGATTTCTTGTGCGACAGCCTGGGCTACAGGCGGTGGAAAAGCATTCCCTACTTGGCGATATGCTGGAGTTTTTTTACCAGTGAAATGCCAATCATCGGGAAAACCCTGAATTTTGGCAACCATTTCAACCGTCAATTTGGGCATCCCTACGAAATCTTTGCTAGGCGGTTCGTTGGCTATTCCCATGCCATCCACGCCTAAACTTGCCCAAGCCCGCTTAGCACGAGTAGGACCTAAATCAGGCCCACCGTGCTTCTTGGAGCCTCCAACAATGGTAGGAGCAATATCATCAGCTTGCTGTTTCCACCTATCAACGCCTTTCCATCCTCTTGATGCCATTTGCCCGTATAAAAGCTCCCCGACTGTTGGTGGATTTTGGCTATAAGATTTAGGCCATGAGAAACTTCCCGCTAAATCTTGTTGTATAGCTACTATCACAACACGAGGTCTTAGTTGCGACACACCAAAATCAGAGGCATTCAGCAACCTCCAATCAGTTATATATCCCAACTTCTCAAGCTGCCGCTTTAAGTTACCTCGATAGTCTTCAAAAACAGCATCCAAAAATCCTCGAACATTTTCCAGCATGACAGCACGAGGTCTGCATTCATCCACTAACCGGAGTGCTTCGGGAAAAAGATCTCGATCATCCTCTTTGCCTAACTGCTTACCTGCTTTTGAAAATGGTGGACAAGGTACGCCACCTGCTAGCAAATCAACACCTGCGAATGATTTGCCTTCAAATTCTCTAAGATCGCCTTCTACAATTTTCCAGTGAGGTCGATTAAGCCTGAGAGTATTACAACAGGCACTATCAATCTCAACCAGTGCTTGAGGCTCAAAGCCACTCTGCTCTAGTCCTAAAGCTTGACCACCAGCACCAGCGCAGATTTCTAAGCATGTCACTTGAGCCATTGCAGTTCCCTCGACCACCTCACAGATTGTAGTACAAGTTTACGTGGGAATGACTTGGACAAAGGGATGAAGAGCTACGGACACATAACGGTGAAGTTGTGCAGCGGCAAATAACCTTGAACTTAGTACCAGCGGCTTTCGTTCGTTCGCTGCCGTGACGTGTTAGCTAGCTGACAACTTAACAGATTCATATTTTCTGAGAAATTCTTCATAATGTTTGCTTAGTGCTTCTTGGCTAGGAATCGCAGTTCCAGATTTTGGCATTTTTAGTTTTTTTGAACTAATTGTTGATAACAAGTTCCAACAAGTTCAGGAGCAATTATCACCTCATAACTATCTGGCTTAATTGAGATTAAATGCAAATCAAACAGAGTATGAACGTCTGCCCTTAACGGCAAACCATTTGCAAGATAATTCGTCGTAGCTCCCTGATATGGAATAATATGGGCTGCTTCAATTGCTGTCTCTACATCACAATCAGTTATTGCACACTTTCTATCATAAGCATCAAGCAGCTTTTGACGAAATTCAGACTGTCCTTGTCTTTGTACAATCGATGTCATTACTCTTCGCCTAGCATCTTCAAGATTTTGGATGTCAAAATAGCCTTCTGCTTCAACCATTTGTCTTTGGTTCTGTAATTCAGTTTCAGCAACAGAAGGTAGTTGATTTATTTTGCATCTACTTGGCTTTCTGCAAGGCTGAAATCGGCTTGAAAATATTTAATTCAATAATGAATTTCTATAGTCTATATTTACTGCGGCTTCATAAAATAAGAATTCATGATGCTTTTTATAAGGCGAACCTTGATAGCGTTGAGCTTCAGACAAGATTGCTTCTTTCCAAGCGGTTTCATGCTCAACAGTTAGTAATTTTTTAGGTAGTCCTTCAAAAGCAAAGAAGTAGGGAGCTTGCTCTGCTGTTTCTCCAGCACTGGGTTTATATTGATGTGATGAGAACTCTGGGGGAAACGCACGTTCTGACAGTTCTGACAGATTTTTATAGTCATGAGGAAAAATAAAACCTACTAGAGGCTTATGTTTACGAAAACCAGAAAGGACATATCTATCATTGATCGTCACTGGTAAATTTCTGCGCGGCTTTAAAGACAAAACAAGACGAGGATCGTCATTTTCAAGTTCTGCAAACTCAATTACTTCCTTTACTAAATCTAGGTATTGCTCTATCCATTCACGGCTAGGAGCTTGCTGAAGAGTTTTTATTAAAAGTTCGTGAGCAGAATCCCTGTCTGACATTACTACTTAACGTACTGATCGTGAAATGTTTACAAGCTTTTGCAAGTATAACCTGAGCCACAAAGTAAGTCAGCTAACGGCACAATTGAGCGGCAACCGTGGACTCAAACTTAGCACCAGGGGCTTTCACTTGTCCGCTCCAATGACGTGTTAGCTGGAGCACGCACTGATCGCCACCCCAACCGCGCCTCATCGATCGCCTCCTGGGTGCTTTCGCCATAACCGATCGCCCCTCGCGACTGCTGGGCGCTTTTGCTACCACAGATAACCCTTAAACCACTGCCTCAACTGACCATTTCCTGGGTGCTTTCGGACAAACAGGCAACCCTGAAGAACTAGTGCAAAGACCCGATGCGGAGCCAGCTAACACTCTTTGTATGATAGAGGTACTTTTTCAAGTCATCTTCCAGATGCATTATGACCACTCTGCCACTGACTGAATCGCTTGCATTAGAAGTTCCTCCGTTGCCCCGTTTGGCTCTGGATGAGCTGTATCACTTTTTGCAATATTTGGAATTCAAATATCAGGTGGATCTGGCGTCGCCCCTTGAAGTGCTAGAGGACGAAATCGACGGTTTCGATGCGGACATTGCCTTACAGGAACCAGGAGAAATTCCACTGGCTAGTCTGAAGCAAGAGCTCGGTTTGGAATAAGCTATCAGATTTTTATTAAGCCTGCTGCACAACGACAACTGAAAAAACTCACGCCGACAGTTCAAAAAGACTTGATTTCACGGATTGAAAGTCTATCCGCAAACCCTAGACCACCGGGTTGCAAAAAGCTGAAGGGACGACCAGATCAATACCGCCTGCGGTCAGGTGACTATCGGATTATTTACAGCATTGAGGATGTATCCCTGATTGTCAGACTGATCACCGTGGATCATCGTCGGGATGTTTATGAAGAATAAACGAGTACCTGGCTAACTTCAGTTGCTCTTGAAATGGTTTTTGCACCAAGTAGTGCTCCATTACGGGATACATTCTGGCTGTTGGGGATAGTCTTTGTTTTGCTGTGGAGTGCAAATAAACTGCCTCCCATCCTTCTTAGCGGCTATCCTCCTGGGAATTGGAGCGGTCATCCTTGCTGGAGATCAAACGGGCGGTCGCTAATCCAGAAAGGGCAGCGACTACCACGGTGGCAAGGCAAGTTAGCTGGGCTTCTCCTGGGCCACCGATGCCCAGTACCATCGCCACAGCTGTCAGTGGTAGCCGGTAGCCGCCAGCAATACCGGCTGCGGCTCCAGCGGCGCCCGCTAGATCTGCTGAAATCCCTAATGTTGTTGCAAACACCCGGCCACTCAGGTCACCGATCGCCAGAAAAGGGACAAATACGCCGCCGCAGCCCCCAGCTACAACGGCAGCGGTGGTAGAGGCAGCCCGGAGCAGAGCCACCGCCAGCAGGTGGTAAGGGGTTGTTTTGGCGGTTTCGGCCCAAACGATAGCGGCTCCCCCCTGGCTGTTATCGCTGATATTCCACCAACCAATTTCATCGCCGCCTGAAGTCAGGGATTAATCAACCTCAGAAATGTCACTAACCTTACGCACGGATACCTTTACATCCATTCCCAGATAGTCTTTGCCATCGCCAAACCAGGATCCTGACAGAGGAATGGCCTGACCGGGGTGACGGGCGATCGCCACTGGGATCAGATCGAAACCTTCCGTGATGCGATTGGTTGGGTCATATTGCAGCCAGCCAGCCCCAGGAAGATAGACTGACAACCAGGCATGGGTTGCCCCGGAGCCGGTCATGCCTACTTCACCCCCATCCAGGGCTGCATCGTACAGGTAGCCGGAAATAAAGCGACAGGCTAGCCCCAGCCGTCTCAGGGTTTCAATCATTAGCCAGGCATAGTCGCGACAGGTGCCCGATTTGGCACGCAACGTTTGACCAGGGGACTGAGTGCCTTCGGCTTCCCGGGCCTGGTAGGTAAAGGTATCCCGGATGGTGTCCATGATGCGCTTTAAGACATCGCTGGTGTCATCCCGATCGCCGGCCACGAAACTCTTGGCCCAGTTGGCCACACTGCCATCCGGGTCGTCTGCATGGGGCCGCAGATATACTGACAGATCAATCCACTCGTCCGGGGTGTACTGGACTGGAATTTCAATGGCTCGGGAATCGAGGGGAAAGTCCTCAATGCCTTTACTGCCAAAGTGCATACCTTCAAAGCGGCAGGTGACCGTCAAGTCAGTAGTGGGTTCGGTAAATTCCATCACCGCCACATTGTTGGAGAGGGTGTCCATGATCCAATGGATTTTGGAAGGCACATTGGTTTCCACCGAGTAGCTGAGGATCCGTCCGGCATGACTGCCACGAGGTAGGAACATGGCCCGGTGCTCACCCAGTGTGACTGGATTGGCGTATTTGTAGGTGGTGATGTGTTCGATTTCGTAAACAATAGCCATAGCCGATTCCCCCAATGTTTAACCCACTCGTTCAATGCCTTTCCTGAACTAGACCGGACTTAGGATGAGCATCTATTTCAGATGGTTCTTCACCTCCCATCCTGGAAAGCAAAACTTACAACAATTGGCGATCGCTGTGTTCCTCTCTGACTCAACCATCCCGCCCTATCCTTCTGAGTGGCTGATCTGAAAGAGCTGATCGGCGGTTAGGTGCAGCTCAGGCAAGGCAGGTGAAGCAATGGGCTGATTGCCCTGGAACACCCCAACCTCACCGTAACTGCCATTCTGCAATTGCAGCACAGTCACCGCTTGGGCTTCTGGATCCACTAGCCAGTATTCTGGAATTCCCCTGGCTGCATACTGATCCCGCTTGCGAATCAAATCCCGCTGCCGGTTCTGTTTGCCCGGACTCACCACCTCGGCCACCAGTTGGGGTGGCGGCATCTCCAGGGTAATGGTTAACCGCTTTTGGGTCAGGGGAATGTGCTGTGGCTGCAAAATTACCAGATCGGGATAGCGATTTGCCGGATCTTTTGATTGCAACACGGGTACCTGGATTTCACATTGGCCGGGATGCACTAATTCCAGTGCTACGACACCAGTGACAACCAGAAGGAAAAACAGGCGATTGGCGATCGTTCGGTTGAAACCTGATTCTGGCGGCACTTCCACTAACTCCCCATCAACCAGCTCAAACTGCCCTGCCATTGCATGCTCCGGGTCATTGCTCCAGGCCAGATACTCTGCAAAATTGGCAAATTTCACCTTGGCTTGCGTCATCTTCCCTCCACTAGACCTGCTGCGATGTTTTCGGATGCCGGGTTAATCCATCTCTGGTTGTTCGATTTGAAAGAGCTGATCGGCGGTTAGGTGCAACTCAGGGAAGGCGGGTGAAGCAATGGACTGATTGCCCTGGAACACCCCAACCTCACCGTAACTGCCATTCTGCAATTGCAGCACAGTCACCGTTTGGGCTTCTGGATCCACTAGCCAGTATTCTGGAATTCCCCTGGCCGCATACTGATCCCGCTTGCGAATCAAATCCCGCTGCCGGTTCTGTTTGCCCGGACTCACCACCTCGGCCACCAGTTGGGGTGGTGGCATCTCCAGGGTAATGGTTAACCGCTTTTGGGTCAGGGGAATGTGCTCAGGTCGCAAGATCACCAGATCGGGATAGCGATTAGCGCTGTCGCCCGATTGCAGTGTTGGCACCTGTAATTCCAGACTATGGATGATGATCAGTCGGGGAGCAATCTGGCCACTGTCCGCGATCGCAAACATCAGACAACGAGCAATCCAATTATTGAATTCTGATTCTGGCGGCACTTCCACTAACTCCCCATCAACCAGCTCAAACTGCCCTGCCATTGCATGCTCCGGGTCATTGCTCCAGGCCAGATACTCTGCAAAACTGGCAAACTTCACCTTGGCTTGTGTCATCTTTTCCCCTCAACAGATGTGCCGCGATCGTCTGCAACTGGTTGTAGATCCTTGCTCTTTCCAGTTCTAGTTTAAGCGAATGAACCACGAGAGCGGGGCTCCTAGCAGTTGTTCAGAGTGGTTCAGGAGAGCGCTTTGGTCACTACCTCCGACGTTTCCTTAGAGAGCCCTGGCAGGGCAGCCAATTCTTCCAGAACAGTCTGCATCAACTGTTGACGATGGGCATCAAATCGCTTCCAACGCTCAAAGTTGCGGGCCATGCGGGCGGCCACCTGGGGATTGAGCGGATCCAGCGCTTTAATTTGCTCGGCCATAAAGGCATAGCCACTGCCATCGGCTGCATGGAAATTCACCTGATTACCGCCAAAGCTGCCGATCAGGGCATAGACCTTATTGGGGTTTTTCAGGTCAAAGGCTGGATGGGTCGTCAGTTGCCGGACCGTATCCACAGTTCCGGGCAACCGAGAGGCAGCCTGCACTCCTAGCCATTTGTCCACCACCAGTGGTTCGTTTTGCCATTTTTCATAGAAAGCAGCTAGGGCGGGCAGACGTTCCGGGCAATCGCAGTTGGCCAGGGAGGTCAAGGCTGACAGGGCGTCGGTCATGTTATCGGCCTGTTTGACTTGGTCGTCACAGAGGTGACGCACCTCCGGATCGGTGCCTTCCATCAAATAGGCCAGACACAGGTTCCGCAGCGATCGCCGACCGGCAGAGGCTGCATCCGGGCTGTAGGACCCAATCACCGTGCAGGCATCGTAGGTGTTGCGTAACGCGCTCTGCAGGTGCTCCGCCAGATATCGCCGCAGGGTCTGCCGTACCTGGTGAATTGCATCGGGATCAATGACCTCCAGTTGCTCACCAATGTAGACTTCCGGCGGCAGGGTCAGGGTCTCGGCGGCAAAAGCGGGGTCACTTACAGCATCCGCCAGTACCCGTCCCAATGCCGTTGCAAAGGCATCGGGAAATTGTACCGGACGACCATTTTGATAGTCTGTAATGCCCTGGAGCAAAAATTTCATCGCCAGCCGTTGGCCTGCCTCCCAGCGGTTGAAGGCATCTCTATCGAAACTCAGCAAGTGCATCAGAGCGTCGTCGCTGTAGTCATAGTTGATCACCACCGGCGCAGAGAAGTTCCGGCCCAGCGAGGGGATGGGGGCCTCCGATACATTGACAAAGCGAAAGACCTCGGTTGCCTGGCGCAGCGACAACACCCGGTTACTGCCCTGGGGGGCGGCTTCTCCTGCCAATTGCAGCGGCATTTCCTGCCCCTGGGAATTCAGCAGACCGACTGTGAAGGGCAGGTGGAAGGGAAGTTTTTCGGGTTGACCGGGTGTGGGAGGACAGCTTTGGGTAATCGTCAGTTCATAGGTTTGGGTGGCTGGATCGTAGTGATCTTTTACCTCGATGCGGGGAGTGCCAGACTGTTCATACCAGCGTTTAAACTGGGTCAGGTCGAAGCCACTGGCATCCTGCATGGCCTGCACAAAGTCGTCGGTTGTGACGGCATGCCCATCGTGGCGTTGGAAATAGAGGTCAATGCCCTTACGAAAGTTCTCCGCTCCCAGGAAGGTGTGAATCATCCGCACCACCTCGGCTCCCTTGCTGTAGACCGTGTTGGTGTAGAAGTTGCTGATCTGCTGATAGGACTGGGGCCGTACTGGATGGGCCATGGGACCAGCATCCTCCGGAAACTGGAAGGAGCGCAGACTGCGGACAGTTTGAATCCGTTCCACTCCGGGAGAGTAGCGATCGCTGGCGTATTGCTGCTCCCGAAACACGGTCAGCCCTTCTTTGAGCGACAGTTGAAACCAGTCTCGGCAGGTGACCCGGTTGCCTGTCCAATTGTGGAAGTACTCATGGGCCACGGTGCGATCGATGAACTTAAAGTCAAAATCGGTGGAAATGTCGGAGCGGGCCAGCACCAGCTTGGTGTTAAACACGTTCAGCCCTTTGTTCTCCATGGCGCCAGCATTAAAGTCGCCAACTGCCACCACATTGTATTGATCCAGATCGACTTCCAGGCCATAGACCTCTTCGTCCCATTTCATGGCCTGTTTGAGGCACTCCAGGGCAAAGACACCTTGGTCTAACTTTCCCGGTTCCACGAAGAATTGCAGCAGAACCTGACGGCCTGATTTTGTGATGAAGTGATCGGCCTGTCTGTCTAGTTTGGCGGCTACGATCGCAAATAGGTAAGAAGGTTTGGGAAAGGGATCTTCCCAGATAGCCCAGTGACGACCCTTGCCTTCCTCTCCCTGGGCCACCAGGTTGCCGTTGGCCAGCAGCACTGGATAGCCTTCCCGATCGGCGTGCAAGGTGACGGTGTAGCGAGCCATCACATCTGGGCGATCGATAAAGGGGGTGATGCGACGAAATCCCTCCGGTTCACAGAGGGTGAAAAAGCCAGTGCTGGAGGTGTACAGCCCCATCAACTTGGTATTCTGCTGGGGATTCAGGAGGGAGACTGTTTCTAGCTGAAACGTATCCGGCACATTGGGCACGGTCAGGGAGCGGGCATCCAGGCTGTACTGAGCCGGTGTCAGGGGAACCCCATCGATCGCAACTAATTCCAGGGTCAATTCATCCAAATCCAATTGCAGGGGTGTGGTCGGATTTGGGTGATGGGCATTCCGTTTGAGGGTCAGCCTGGCTCGAACCCTGGCATTGTCTGCCGCCAACAGATCTATATCTAAGTCAACCTGGGGGATGAGAAAGGCTGGAACCGTGTAGTCTTTCAAGTAAACCGTGGTTGGAGCCGCTAAGTTCATCATGACAAGATACTCCTGGGATGGGAACGGCCATCAAAAGGATCAGGCCAACGCATCAGTGACCCAATGGACGCGCTAAACCGATCGGTTGGGTTAGTCAGGACTCATCCGGACTGAGCTAGCATCCGGTTGCATCCAAAAAACTTGAACAAGAAATTTTTTACAGATCGTATCAATAAAGACGATCTCCAGATTTGGTTATTTATGATTTTTGATCAAAAGTGAATCTAAAAAATGCGGATGTGCATTTCTAAATATTTTGTTTTCTAAACCTATGCAAATTTGGGGGGTGACTGGTTCTATCTCTGACTTGGTGTTCCAACCAGTCACCCCCGATTTTACGAACTGTGCAGGGAGATTGGCTGACTCTAGGGCGCACTGCGTCGATCAGCCACCGGCTTTGATTGCGGTGCGTACTTCTCAAACACAGAGAGCAGGGTGTCCTGAGGATGATCAATACAGTAATTGATCACGTTATCCGTTGCTTTGGCCAGGCCAGATCTATCCACAATCATTTGATTGTTTTTTCCGCTCATCAACCCGTGATAAAAAACCAGTGTCAACTGCCGGTCTTCCCCATCCATTTGCAGCAGATCACGACACTTTAATTTGGTTAAATCCAGGGTGGGGTCATTGATTTTGGATGGTTTGGGAGCTGGTTTGGTTTGGGCGAAGCCCGCGATCGCAGATAGTTCTGTGATCAGCAACACCGCGATCGACAGTCCCATTAACTTTTTGATCATCATGATTGGTTCTCCTCAACAATTAACGGACGTGAAAAAAATGGACGGCCAAATGAGTTGGCTTTGATCAGAATTGCCCACTCATGCATCGCTGGAATGCCGATTGGTAGAGGCGAGAGCGCTCCTGGGACTGCTGCGCGCCACCAGAAATACCACCGAAGATGCTTCCGGCTTTAGCGCCCTGCCCTGCCCCCCGACCTCCTCCAAAGATGCCGCCGATCGCCGCGCCGGTTGCCGCTCCGACAGCACCGCCTTTGATTACTCCCCCACTGGCCTGGCGGGCATAATTGCTGGCGTAGCTGTCACAGTAAGCGGGGGATGGTTGCGCGCTTGCTGTCAGGCTCAGGAACGCTGAGAAGCCGTTTACGGCCAGGGTGGTAGCGCATAGCAACAGTCCAGACTGGAATAGTTGTCGCAGGTTAGTTGACATGGTTATCTCCTTATTTAGGCGAAAACAGGTTTCCGTCTCTCGATATTGAGACCGCACGCGATAGGTCTGAGAGATGACAAACATCAACCGGGTGCATCCCACTTTCGTAGCCCTCACCCTAAATCCCTCTCCCAGAGCGGGAGAGGGACTTTGAATCCAGTGCCCCTTCTCCTATTTTGGGAGAAGGGGTTGGGGGATGAGGGCAAATTTGCAAAACTGGGATGCACTCCATCAACTTGGTCGGTGAAATTCTGATCTAAGGGTTGAGTTTGCCTGCGGGAAACGATGGGGGGCAAAAAATATAACCTTCCTCCGGATGCTGGGAAGAAGGTTGGAACAGGGGCTGAGGAATGCCTGGCGATGCTGCAATCGAAGGAGAAGCTGATTGGCATGACGCTGTTCTGAATTTTGCCCATTGAGACTGTTGCAGATTTACAGAGCACGATGTTTTTCTACTTGCTGCTCAAAATTTCTATTTTGACTGGAGAGGTTTCTGTTAATCGAATTGCCTGGGCTGCACCCAAGGAGGATAAGCAGACTGAGTACGGTCACGATAAGCCATTGCCAATAACGAGAAAAAGAAGTGATACAAAAGGCAACGTATCGCAACATTAATACTTCCAGAAAAAAATCTGAAAACTCCTCAATTCATTGCTTAGACTGTCTCTTGACGACTGTTTTGACGGATCAATTATCGATGTAATTGCATTTTTGGGATAGGTGAACTTGATGTTCAGTTTCATAATTATATTGGCAGGTTCGGGGCTTTAAGTTTTGTCAAAGGAAAAGGTTTGATTTCCGAGCTAGACTGAATTTAAGTTCCTGCTGGTGCAGCTCAGTTAGTTAATGTCGTTTTGCAGGTGCATCCTTTACCCTGTCTGCAATTTAGTCAGGGGCGATTGTGGCTGGTCAGACAGTGGTGACCGTTCATTCTTAACATTAGAAACGGTTTTGATTATGTTCAGGAATCAAGTTTTTATCTTATTGCTGATGACTTGTGCTTCCCCAATGCTTGGTGTATCTGGGGTTCTGGCGCAAACATCCACTTCCTCTGCTACTCAGGCGGAAACTGGCTTAAAAACGACAGAGCAGATTTTGAATCAGGTCTGTGACTTTTTTAAGGCCCAGAAGTCCTTTACCTATGAGATGGATATAACCTACGAGGATGTGCTGGACTCTGGGTCAAAAGTGCAATACAGCGCTTATCAGAAAACTTGGGTGGAAAAACCCAATCGAATGCGATCGGATTATGTCGGCGATCAGCGTGTCACTCGCTTCTATTACGATGGCCAGAACTTCAGCTTGTTTGCTCCTGATCTGGATTATTACGCCACCAAAGCGGCGCCAGAGTCCCTGGATGCGGTTCTAGACAAGATTGATCAGAAGTTTGGAATTACGATTCCCATGTCGAATTTGGTGGCCAGTGACCCCTGTGCTGACATGAAGACCGATGTGCGAAGCATGATCTTTGTTGGCAGCAATATGGTGAATCGGATCCCGATGTATCAGATTCTCATGGAGGGGCAAGAGCGCGATTATCAAATCTGGGTGACGCGGGATCCCCAACCGTTGCTCAAGAAAGCCATCATTACCTACAAGACCCTACCTGGTTCTCCTCAATACACAGCGGTGTTTTCCAATTGGAACTTTAACCCCAACACGCCAGCCGAGACTTTTACCTTTAGCCCTCCGGTCGGTGCAAAAAAGATTGAGTTTCTACCGACTCAGGTTCTACCGGCTTCCGTGACGGGCGGTGCGTCACAGAATAATGTTGCTGAACCGACTGAGCCTCTGCCAGCCAATGGCACCAATAATCTTCCGCAGCAATGGTGAAATCAAGGAAGTTAAGTCATGAAACGATTTCTACGTCAATGTGTGTCTGTCCTGTCTGTATTAGTTTTGAGTGCCAGTTTACTGCCGATGGAGGATGCCTATGCTGGCGGTGGCCGTGGCGGAGGTGGTGGCGCTAGCCGGAGTGGTGGTTTCAGCCGCAGCGGAGGCTCTCGTGGGGGGGGAGCGTCTCCCCGCGTCAACACGAATGTGAGTACGCAGAACCGGGGTAACTTTAAGAATTATTCTCAACCCTCCTACAACCGTCCTCAGGGGCAGCAGAATCGCCAGTCGAATGTCCAGAATCGCCAGGGAGAACGGCAAACCACCCAACAAAACCGTCAGGGAGAGCGGCAAACCACTCAACAAAACCGTCAGGGAGAGCGGCAAACCGCCCAGCAAAACCGTCAGGGAGAACGCACCGAGCGGACCGACACGCGCCAGGGAGAACGCACGGATCGCCAGGATAACCGGCAGGAAGGATTTACCGATCGCCAGAATAACCGGCAGGACTTCATTGACGACAACTACGGCGATCGCTGGTACGGTGGTGGCTGGTATGGTGGTGGCTATTATGTGCCGCCTGGTTGGGGTTGGGTTGGTCTGACCACTGGATTGGTGATTGGTTCGGCTATTGCCAATCCGCCCCCCTACTACGACACAGTGTATGTCGGATCAACTTCCTATATTTACTCGGATGGGATCTATATGCAGCCCAGCGGCAGCGAGTATACCGTTGTTGCCCCGCCGGTGGGAGCAGTCGTGAACTACTTACCCGATGGTTGCTCCTCGAGCCAGGTTAATGACGTGGTGATTTACAACTGTAGCGGCATTTACTATCAGCCCTTCTTCCAAAACGGTTCAACCGTCTACCAGGTGGTGCAACTCTAGTGTTTTGTCAAACCCTAATTTTAAGGTGAACCCATTGGCTCGTAGTCGGCGCTTTAGCGCTGAAGCGCTGACTACAAACCCTAATTTTTAGCGTTGACGCTGCACTAGGAGGTCATTGCTCCTTTCATCAGTTGTCGGCGTAGTTGTGTTGGTGCAGTTGTGTTGGCGCAGTTGTCGCAGGGCCAACCCAGTTGGTCACCAGCCATCGCTGATAGGCTGGGAATGACTATTTTTCAAGCATAATGCGAGTAAGGCGAGCAGGTCGTTACCCGGAGTACCATTCGGGTTCGCGGCTAGGGAATTACCCTGCGGCGATCGCATTATCGGGAGTCAACGTCGGGGTGCAGCAACTTATCCCAGGCTGTTTTAGCCGCATCGACCAGGCGAGTGCCAAACGATTCAATTTCGTTGGTAACCGCATGCCAATTTTTTTCGGCTTCCTGATGAATCTGGTGTATAGACTCATCAATTCGCTCTGGATTAATCAATTGGGTTTGCTCGATCGCCTCCCGCGCTTTCCGCACCGCATTGAGATAAGTTTCACGGGTTACATCACCTGCTGTATGGATTTCAGCCTGGGCCCGTTTCTTGATGGCATCAATCAGGGCTCTGGTTTCCGCCGCAATTTCATTGCTGGTTGTTGACTCAGTTGTGGCCAGGTTGTCTGGCTCAGATGACACGACCGGTGCATTCTCAGTTGGTTCTGGGTGGCGTTCGGTTGTCATATCTCTACCTCCAGTGCAAGGTAAATCCACTTAAAATGTAGCTAAATTTATAGACAAACTGTTGACAGATGAAAATTTCTTAAGCGCCTTGCTACCACAGGGCACCTGCATGGAGTGCCTCCGTTGGAACCGAGATCGCACCTGCTTTTGCCGATTCAGGCCATGCCAGGAATCACTTTCAGCCTGGAATTGACTGCGATCGCGGCCCATCAGCAGCCCGATCGTCAGATTTCCTGAATCCAGGGTGTAGCAAGAGAGACTGACAGTATGAGAAGCCTGACCGACAATCCCATCAGTCGCTCCCCACGACTCCCTTCCTTCTTGGCGCCTAAAATCGGGCGCTTTTTATTGCATGACCGAACCGCCACCTGCTTCATGGGGGCTAGTGACAACCTGCCCTGACCAGTCGGTTGGGGGATTTTTGTTGGTGTTGGTTTCCAGGTTGGGAATCGCCATCCCTACCGCGCCAGCGACTGTTCCCTGCTCCAGGCGGACTTTCTAGCCTCACTAGCCAGTAGGATTTGCAAGGATTGCAGTCAACAATCGGACATTCAGCAATTTGCCGCAGCACCGGCAAGATTTATCTGATGCAAGGAGCCGTTGCGATCGTCTGTGCAGCGGCTTGTATGCGCTCAATGTCAGAAGATGTCCAGGCACGTGCCGATTGGCAGTGATGGGCAACCAACAATCCCCATAACCCCTGAGCGATCAGAATCGGTGCAACCAGATTGGCCCTCACCTTCATCTGGCGCAAGAAATCTCGATGGCACGCCTGGATCGGCTCTGTTTCAATGTCTGCGATCGCCCGTATTCGTCCGGCCAAATACAACGCTGCATACTCATCGTTAAAACAGTCATCTGGTCCGGTTGAACCAAAGATGGAGAACTCCTGAGCACTTAACGATTCAAACGTAACTTGTCCTTTCCATTGTCTGTAAAAGTAATACAAAACGACCCGATCAATTTGGAGCGATTCTCGAAGTGCATGAGTTGTTTGCTGAACCAGCACATCCCGCTCCATGGTTGCGCTCAAGTGTTCGAGTACCCTGCCCAAACTATGATTGTACGGTTGCGTTAATTCAGACTTTGGCGGCTGTTCAGGATGAGTTGCCATAGGTTGCCCAAAGTGTTCTTGATTCAAAGGATGTTGTGCCTATGGCAAGATAAGGCTTTTACGCCTATCGTGCAACTTTTTGCCCTTCTGTCAGCCGCCATCGCAACTCGGTTCATGGATCTCCACCCGGCTGCAGCCGTCAGACCCCCAAGCAGCGGATCTAACGGGTGGGTAGTTCGACAGCCTATTGGCGTCGCAAGGGAGCACTCACTATAGCGATCCGATCAGGATTGTGAAAGGTTTCCGCAGGAAATCCTTCTCACCAAGCCCTTTCACCATCCAGGCATTCACAAGTCATTTAGGATTGCTATATCTGCTGTTGCTAAGGAATTAAGCCATTGTTCTCGATGGACGGCGGTGGTGAACTATTCCCACTATCGCGTTCACTCAATTTTCGCAGCGTCTCTTTATATCAGGGGGCCAGATATCAGGGGGCCAGCATCCAGAACCAGATAAGGCTGGCTCATGGTTGGTGCGTCTGCATCAAGCGATCTTCAGCTTGATTGGCGGCGCGGTGGTTCCAGATGACGCAGGATCAGAATCGCTGGCAGAACTGTAAGGGCCAGGGCTAGCCAGAAGCCGTGGGCAATGGTGGCGGATTGATCTAGGGCCCATCCGCCTAAGGGTGGGCCAATCAAATAGCCGATCGCCCAGCATTGGGAATTAATGGCCAGATAGACACCCCGCAGGGTTGGAGGAGCCAGTTCTGCTACCACGGATGAGGCGGAAGGCAGATAGGCGATGGTTGCCAGACCCAGCACCGCCATCGACAGAATGGCCCAAATCAGTTGCCCGACGGGCCATACCCCAGTGGCCCAGACACAGAGAAAGCCCATTGCCCACACCGCTGCCGACAGCATTAAGGACTGGGGCCGACTGAAACGGTTCAGCCAGCGGGCGATCGGTAATTGGCAGATGACAGAAAAGGCCAGGTGCCAGGTGAACAGGGCACTGATAGTGATGGGTGAGAACCCTTTTTGGGTGCCAGTGGGGACGAAATTGGTCAGATACAGCGGCAGGGTGCTGCTTACCTGCACGATGTAGGTGGTGAAGAGGATATTCACCGCTACGAAGATCAGCAATTGTTGATCTTGCAACGCTTGCTTCCAGCCCTTCAGTGCTGGGGGATGGGAGGTTTCCTGATTGGTTTCCGCGATCGCCCAAAAGATAATTGCCCAAAAGATCAGAAAAGAAAGGCCATCGATCACAAATAGCGCCCGGAAAGCGCCGGTTGCGCCGATCAGCAGTCCCCCTAGAACAACGCCCAGTCCCAACCCCAAATTATCCCCTAGGCGATTGAGGGCATAGGCTTCGTTGCGTTGATCCGGTCGGGTCAGATCCGCCACCATCGACTCCGTGGCTGGCCAGTACAGTCCCATGCCTAGCCCCATCAGCAGATTGCCCAGCACGAACACCAGGAAGTTTCCTGAAGCAGCCAGGACAAAGGAGGCGATCGCTGAAATGACCGTGGCCAACAGTAAGGTCCGCCGCCTACCCCAAAACTGGGAATCGGCAAAGGAGCCGCCCAGAAACCGACCTACCACCCCCGAAAGGGAGGCACTGCCCAGCCCCAACCCCACCTGGGTTGCTGACAACCCGACCTGGTTCACGAAAAAGATTGGGGCATAGAACAGAGTAAAACCTGATCCCGTCTGGGATAACAGTCGTCCCAGAGCCAGGATCCAGATTTCATGACTTAACTGAGGCAACCAGGCCAGCCACTGGGATGGGGGGAGGTGTTTCATGGGGAGACTGCTGGCAGGAATAGGGACATCCCTTCAGTGTACGGTGGGGAGGGTGGTTCAGAAGGGGCAGGGTTAAACTGGATGAGGGATAGCCGCAATCAGCAATCAGCAATCAGCAAAGCAATCAGGGATTATGCGTCCATTTTTGTTCATTACCGATCTGGATAACACCCTGGTGGGAGATGATGGGTCGATGGGGGTGTTGAATGACCGGCTGGCCAGCCATCGGCAGCAGTTTGGCACTACTCTGGTTTACTCCACCGGCCGATCGCCCATCCTGTATCAGCAACTGGCGATGGAGAAACCGCTGTTGCAACCGGATATCCTGGTGTGTGCCGTGGGGACGGAAATCTACTATCGGGGGCAGGACTGTTGGGATCGGCAATGGTCTGACCTGCTTTCGCAGGACTGGGACCGGGAACTGATTGTTGCGATCGCAGCCCACTTTGCCGATCTGGCACCCCAGCCCGAGTCGGAACAACGACCCTTTAAGGTGAGCTATTGCCTGAGCCCAACGGCGGCCCAGATGGTGGTGCCTGAGTTGGCTGCCAAATTGGGCGATCGTGGCCTGGATGTCCAACTGGTTTACAGCGGCAACCAGGATCTGGACATCCTGCCCCAACGAGCCAATAAGGGAGCAGCCATGAGTTTCTTGCGCCAACAATTGGGCATGGCAGCGGAACAGACGATTGCCTGTGGTGATTCCGGCAATGACCTGGCCATGTTTCGGGATCGGCCAGAACGGGGGGTGATTGTGGGTAACGCCCAACCCGAATTGCTGCATTGGCACCATGCCAATCCCAACCCCAACCGCTATCTGGCTTCCGCCGCCTGTGCCGCTGGCATTTTGGAAGGCTTGCAGTATTTTGGCTTTTTGTGAGTACAGACGCCCAACCGAAGCAGCCCCTTCCCCAACTGGCGGCCCTGATCCTGGCCGGTGGCCAAAGTTCTCGCATGGGTCAGGATAAAGCCTTAATTCCAATTCAAGGGGTGCCGCTGTTGCAACGGATTTGCGCGATCGCCCAGCAATGTACGCCGCGGGTCTACGTAGTTACGCCCCATCCGGAGCGCTATCCCTTTCTGCTGCCGTCCGGCTGTCAGGTCATCCGAGAAGTGCCCCTGCCAGGAGAACCCTTTCCCCACGGTCCGCTGGTGGGCTTTGCCCAGGGGCTGGCTCAAATCCGCAGTCAGTGGGTGCTGTTGCTGGCCTGCGATTTGCCCCGGTTGCGAGCTGAGGTCTTGCAAACCTGGATCGAGGAACTGGCAATCACCGAAACCGCCCAGGCGCTGCTACCCCATCACCCTAAAGGTTGGGAACCCCTCTGCGGCTTTTACCGCATCGATTGCCTACCGGACTTACAGCGCTTCATTCAACAAGGCGGTCGTTCCTTTCAACCCTGGCTAGCGCAAATGCCCGTCAAAGCCTTACCCCTGTTGGATGCCAGCCTGCTGTTTAACTGCAACACTCCCCAGGATTTGAGCGCCTTGCAATCAGACAGCCCTCCCCCTACCGATCGCTTACAGCCATAACCCCTAGGATGGAAGTATGGCGATCCGATCAGGATTGTGAAAGGTTTCCGCAGGAAATCCTTCTCACAAAGCCCTTTCACCATTCAGTCGTTCACAAGTCATTTAGGATTGCTATAGCAATCCTGATTACTTGAACAACAAGCACTGAGCGCCGACTGCTGCGTGCTGACCGCTTGCTGAGTGCTGCGTGCTGACCGCCGACCCCTGTCTCTCCACTCCTGACCGCCTACCATGAACACCACCCCGTCATACCTAGTTACCACCCGCGGCGATCGCCTACCCCGCGATCGCCCGATTATCATGGTTGATGGCACCGTGCCAGGATGGCAGCCCAAACCGGGAGATCGGCACTGGGACCACCACCGGCCCAATGGCGCAGACATTCAAATTGATGAAATTCCCCTGCCCCAGTCGGATTCCCTCTTGGCGGAACAGGTGGGGCTGCAGCAGACAGAACTTGGCATCGAATTACTCCCCTGCTTTGTCACCACGATGGTTGATGCCGATGCCTGTTGTGCGGCAGCCTGGATCCAGTTGCCCCGTGCCGTTTTGACCGTTGAAACTATTGCCAGACTGCGGGCCATCGCCTGGGACTGTGATCACCTGATGGTGCCCGCTGACCTCAACTCCTATAGCGAATTTGCAGCCAAGGCCGGTGCCGCCCTCAAGGCTTCCAGCGAAGGCATTGCCGCCGAACTGGGATTACCCCATGAACGCAAACAATGGACCGATGAACACTGGGAAGCCTATTCCTCCCTGGCCTTTCAACGGGGCAGCGAGTGGTTAATCGCTGCAGCTAAAGGTGAACGCCCCTATCCGGGAGCGCAGGGCGAGGCGGACGATTACTGGCAGCAAATTGAAGCCGACACCCAGATGTTGCTGCGGGAAAACCGAATTCAATTTGTGCAGACAGATCGGGGGGCGATCGCTATCTGCGATGTGCGATCGCTCAATCATTCGGTGGACCCGCGCTCCTTCTATGAAGCCCTGCGATCAGCACCATCGCCGCTCCGTCCAGAAACCCTGATGATCCGGGACCACCGACTGGGTGGCACCCAGTACACTCTGGGCAGCCTGCCCCTGCATCCTGACACCCCTAAGCTGGACTTTACCCAAAGCACCTTTGAGCACCTGACCCAGGCCGAACGGGCCAAAAATCCCCTTTCGGATGCCTGGGGCGGTCGGCGCACCGTTGGCGGCTCTGCCTGGAATACGCCGTCCGGTCTGACCGTGGCAGACATCATTGCCGTGTTGCACTGAAGCCGATGTCTGCTAATAATCCAGCTCGATAAACAAGTCTGCGACCGGCAGTGCCAAACCGGAAATCACCGCCTCACCGTCCAGTGTGTCCACAATCGTCAGCAGGCGATCGGGGTGCGGTTGATGATAAACCAGAACCGATTGTTCATCAGGGTTAATGACCCAGGCTAAGCGACAGCCATTTTCAAAATATTCCACCAACTTGGAATGAATTTCTTCGAAGGTATTGTTGGGCGAAATCACTTCTACGGCCAGATCCGGTGCGCCCTGAAAGAACCCTTTTGGCAGGCGCTTGAGTCCTTGCAACCGTTCTCTGGCCACAAAGGAAACGTCTGGAGACCGCTTGTTGCCGGATTTCATCGTAAAAGCTGTACTGGAGTCGCAGGTCACCCCCAGTTTGTGGGACCGGACATAGATTTCAATGACTCCCCCTAGGAACATGCCGATATTGCCATGCTCCATCCCCGAGTTACCCATATCAATCAAGTCCCCATCCACTAACTCATACCGCCCCCCTTGTGGCAGCGCCATAAATTCTTCGTCTGTCCAGCGTTTTTTCTCAGATGCGATGGCCATATCCATCCTCCATCGGGGGAAAATCAGCGGTTACCGTCCTATCCCCGATCTGGCAGTAGGGTGTTCTCATTGTAGCGACATCAGACTGCTTCACTGTCCACTTCGCTGCCCACCGTGGCTGTCGCTGATGTGACGACGCAGGAATGTGGTTAGGACTTCGATATCGCTTTGCTGTTTGGCAGTGATTTGTAACAGCGCTTCCGTACTGGCGCTTAAATCAGCAGCCGAGGCTCTTAATGCTGCAATGACTGGGAGTTGACGATCGAGTTCCGCCTGAATTTCTTCCTGGCGTTGTTCCAGTCGTTCTAGAGCTGCTTCAATTCGATTCAGGCGTTCAGACATCAGTGATTCACATCCGAAGGAGTAGTTTAATTATTGCCTGTCTCATGGGATGACTGAGGGCATGCGGGGTAGGAGCCGTTTAAGGTTTACTCACGGTGGCGAAGGGCTCGGTTCCGAGGGGACTGGGAATCCACCCCTGGAGGGTTTTGCGTTTGGCCAGCAGGGGTTGGGAATGCACGATAGGTAGGCGCAGGACTTCGCGTTGCAGGATGGTATCCACTTCTTGATAGATCTTGCTGCGGGCTGTCTGGTCGCCCGTGGCTCGTCCCTGGTTCAGCAGCTGCAACAGGCGATCGCTCTTCCAGTTGCCCAGATCGCTGGTGGCTCCTGGTCCAAAGTGGGCGTAGTAAAAACTATCCGGATCACCGTAGTCAGCCGTCCAACCCAACATAAATGACTGAAAGCCCGGTGGACGACGGCGATCGGCCAGATAGGCGGCCCAATCCTTGGTCTTGAGGGAAACTCGGATGCCCACCTGGGCCAAGTCGGCGGCAAAGGCTTCGGCAATCGGTTTGGGAGTTGGGAAGTAGGGCCGGGAAACTGGCATGTACCAGAGGTCCAGGTCAAAGCCCTTGGCATAGCCCGCCGCTGCCAATAACTGTTTCGCCTTTTGCGGGTCATAGGGATAGACCTGGGAATTAGCCGAGCGGGCCCATTGCAAGATCGGCGGTAGGAAGTGATCATCCTGCACCCCCAGGTTGGCCCAGAAAGCCTGCACAATCTCCGGTCGGTTCAGCGCATGGGCGATCGCCTGCCTGACTCGCACATCGGCCAGCGGTTTGTAGGCCGGATTCAGAGCCAGATAGCCCACATTGAAAGACGGACGAGCCACCGCTTCCAGATTGGCATCGGCGACCAACTCCTGCTTCTGGTCGGGGGCTAGGTCTACTGTGAAGTCAATTTGTCCGGCCCGCAGTTGGGCCAGCCGGGCCGCTGGGTCGGTAATAAACCGTATCACCAGTTGGTTGGTCTTGGGCAATCCAGCTTTCCAATAATTGGGATTCTTCTGCAGGACAATGCGATCGCCGGTGCGCCACTGCTTGAAAACAAAGGGACCCGTTCCCACGGCTGGCGCGCTGGGAGTGCCATAGCGGGCTGCGGCCTGTTTAATGGCGGTGGGACTGGCGATGCCAAAGAATCCTGAGGCGATCGCCTGGGGAAAAGCGGCAAACGGCTGCTTCAGGACAAATTGAAGCCTATCAGGCGCCGTCACCCTGACTGCTTGCAGCAATGAATCTGGTTCTCCCTTGAAGCCGCCAAAAAGTTGCTGCCAGACTTCATAGGTCTTGCCCGCCTGACGAAAGCCAAAGGGATGGTTGGGGTCCCACCAGCGCTCCACATTAAACTGAACAGCTTCCGCATTAAACGGAGTGCCATCGTGGAACTGCACCCCCTGACGCAGGTCAAACGTCCAGGTTTTGCCATCCGGCGAGACCGACCAGCGAGTAGCCAGGGACGGTTCCAGTTCGGTACTCCCCGGTTTAAACTCCATCAGGCGGTTGTAAATCTGGTCCTGCACAATCACTGAGTTGCCATCGGTAATGTTCCCTGGCTCCAGATTGACGGGTTGACCACCCGCCCCATAGACCAAAGCGGTTGTTCCAGTAGCCCCCGATCCAGCAGCGGTGGGAGTTGGTTTGGGGGCCGCACAACCGCTCACAGCCAGGGCCAGGGCAGTCCACAGGCCCCAATGCCAGAGAGGCCGACAATGCCGACCCATTGCCTGCCCGCCTTGTTGCTGTTCCACCATTGTTAGCAGTCCTCAAGCATGGGTGAGAGGCGTCAGAAGTTGTCAGAAGATGGGCCGAAAAAAGAGGGGTCACGTTTTCTCAAGCACCAAATGGCGATCGCGACACCCAGATAGGGGCCTTAGTCGTGGCCCACCTGGCGGGCTTGCCGCACCATCGCAATCAAGGTCTGGTGGGCATCTTCCGAATCTTGCAGGAGATGATCAAACGAAACCCGCAGCGGTATGTCACTGCCATTCACCTGGGTCATTAGGTCCATTCCCTGGGGGTCGATCGCCACCATTTCTGCGGCCGTCGCGTTTTGTACCTCACCAAACACCTTGGCATAGAGTAGGACTGCATCGGCATGGTCATCATTCATGTGGGCACAGATACGCCGACTGACTTCTGGAGTAATGGGATCTGCCATAGTAAAAGTCTGTTCCTTGCAACATCGACACTCCTCAGATCATAGGGCTGACTGGTCAGGAGTGGGAGATGGGCAAATGGGAGAGATGGGCAGAAGGGTGCGGGATGCCAGGTGTGGGGCAGGACGAACCACCTAAAATCCAAAATCCAAAATCCAATCCTGCCCGCGACTGCTAACCGCTGATTGTTAATTTTAGAGTACAGTTGTATTGAAAGGATCAACGACTGGGGATGCAGTGTTTAAACCGTTTGTGTGGATGGCTACAGGGGGAGTGCTGGTGGCGCTGGTGCTGTCATCTGGGGTGTGGCAGGTGGGCGATCGCCTGGTTGGGACATTGCAAACGCTGGTCAATCGGCCCCAGCCTTCTCCCAGTGTG
>Ga0272446_1000838_pt1 | contig 46919 bp, 75 predicted proteins | sample YNPCB0061_FD_194587 | JGI IMG/M metagenome (GOLD analysis project Ga0272446, IMG submission 194587) | Hot spring microbial mat communities from Yellowstone National Park, WY, United States - YNP-CB-006-1 | ecosystem: Environmental > Aquatic > Thermal springs > Hot (42-90C) > Sediment | place...
GTTCGGATACAGGATCGTGACCTGATATGGCTGTTCGCGTCAGCCAGACGAACAAGGAGATCGCGGGGACGTCGTCCTCGCCGACTGCCCGCGTCACGCAGGCGAATGCGGAGATCCTGTCCACTGACGCTACGGCCAATGCCAGAGTAACTCAAGCGAATGCGGAGATCCTGTCCACCGGCAGCGCGGCCAACGCGCTGGTAACCCAAACCAACGCGGAGATCCTTAGCACGCAAGAAGGGTCGAACGTGAGGGCGACTCAATCCAGCGTGGAGATCCTGGTGTATGTCTACAGCTGGATGATCTACGGCATGGGGCCGATAGACGAATCCAGCGTGCCTGCACCCACGGTGCTTCTGACCCCGCCGCCGCCGCCGCCGGTTTTCTACTTCTACCCGTCCGGCGGCGGAAAGGTGCTCAAGTACAAGCCGGAGAAATCGGCAATCGACGACCGGCTGCTGGCGCTGCAGCGGATCTGGGAGGACTACGCCCGGGCGGCGGTTGAAGGGCAGCCGTCCGCCGGGATCCGCGGCCTGGGTTCGATGGGCCGGATCAGCAACGGCTTCCGCTGGCTGGAATTCGGACGCCAGCGGAGGCCGTGGATGCGGCAGGGATCGATTGTGACGCCCGCACCGGCCAACGGCGACACCGTGGTGTGCGAGTTCGAGGTGCCGGAAGGCTACTATGGCTGGCTGAGCGGTTTCTGGTGGGCCTACACAGGCACCGGCTACGTTGAGGGCAGCACGGACATCGAGTGGCGGATCCGCATTGCAGACCAGTACCCGGACGGCTACGGGCGGGTGCGGTTCCAGATGGGGACGCCGACGGATCCGCTCACCATTACCGGCATGCTGCCGCTGCGATCCAGGCAGACGGTGCGGTTGATCGTGTTCGTCAAGAACGACAGCGGCAACATCCAAGTGGGTAGCAGCAGGATCATCGGCGGGCTGCGGGGGTGGCTGTACGAGCCGGAGACAGGGGGAAATCTTGGAATCAGGTGGTGAACGGAAAATGGAAGTTTCGATCAACGGAGACAGCAGCCCGTCCATGCGGCTCAGGATCGGGTTCCTGGCATTGGTTCAGGTAGTAGTGGCATTGGCTACTTTCTTCGGAGCAATGAAGGTGATGAGCATGGACGTGGAACGGCTGAAACTGGGGCAGCAGACGGCCAGTGAGAAGATCGACCGGATGCTGGAGACCCAAGCGAGAATGGAAACGACGATCCAGCAGCTGCGGGAAGAGGTGCGGTACTACCGCGAGCGGCTGGATCGGCATATCGAGAAAAATCAGTGAAAGGAGGCTGGCAATGATGAAGAAAGTGCTCAAAGGCGTGGTCAAGGGAGTGCAGATCGTAGGCGTGGGGCTGGGCGCCGCAGCGCTGACGGATCCGGTTTCTCTGTCAACGATCCTGCCTCCGAAGTACCTGCCGCCGGTGCTTGCAGCCAGCGCGATCATCAACGCGTTCGCACCTGGCCTGGCGCAGGATCTCAAAAAGAAGAAACAGGAACTGGGTGGGGAAGACGAAAAGTGATTCGCCTGACCTTCGCCTATTTTGGACATTACTTCCGAAATGTGGTGCATTTTGAAAACTGGCAGCGATAGAACCCCGTCTCGAGTGTATATACTCCTACGGAGTATATACCGAGAGCGGGGTTCTGTCGCTGAGTTACTTGCCCTGCAGCGAGAACAATATTTCTTCTACCAGTGTTATATACGCGCGCGTATTGGTATTGAATACTGACACTGGCACTGGCGGACGGCGCCATCCGCCGGAAGGGAGGTTCAGTCATGGCATCGATTCGCGACCTGGCCGACGCCGTCATCCGCATGGAAGGCTCCATGCTGCCCGGCAGTGTGAACATGACCATGGTGGCCCAGCACGGTCTGTGGAACTTGGGGCATCTTGTGTGGGCTGACCAGAAAAACGCAGTGCCCGTAATCATCAACGGGCGTGCTTGGGCCGGGTGGCCGACCTACGACGAGGCCTACGCCGGCCTGATTCGGCAGATCCAGCTGGACACCTCGCGAGGCATGACGCTGTCCCAGTTCATCGCCAAGTACGCGCCGGCGAAAGAGAACAACACTGCCGTTTACATCGCCAACGTGAGCGCATGGACAGGAATTCCCCCCGACGCCCGGCTTTCCGATGTGCTGGATGATTGGCGAAACCCTCCCTCGGCCCCGACGTTGAACTCCCGCCTGACGCCGGGGCCGGTTCCTGGTGGGAAACGCTCCTTGCCGACAACAGAGGCGGCGGATTCCAGATCGCCGGATTCGACGGAGCTGCAGCGCTCTGGATCCTCGCAGCCGCCGTCGGCATCCTCGGCATTGTCATCCTCTCCCGGCGGGATTGAGCCAGGCGGCGGATCCGACACGGACTCCAGAACGCCCCGCGCGAGCGCTGGCTTGGCCCAGGACAAGCCGGAGGAGCCGGGGGGTACCCTGACCATGCCCGCACCGCCTCCAGCTCGTCCTGGGCCAATTCTGGCGGCGCAGCGAGCCGCTCTCGCAAGGTTCCTGATCTGGCTAGCCCGCCGGATCTCTGGCGAAGTCCCGAGTTCTGGTGTATGATGCCCGCATGGAGAACTCCGTCATGTCCCATGAGCCTTCAGTGATCGCCCTGCCCCTGCTGGAGGACTGCCATTCAGCCCGCGTCGTAGACCTGGCGTGCGCTTCGCTGTCGGACGCCGCCGAGTACGGCGTGTCGAACCACGGTTGGCAGGTCGTGTCTCTGCCGCTCTCTCTGCCGCTCACTCTGCTGGCTGGCAAAACCCACCTCATGCAACTCGATCTCATGGAGCCGGATTCCGCAACGAAACTCGCTGCGGTCAGCCTCGAAGCGCTTCTGCGGGCGCAGGGGGATCCCATGAGCGATCTGACCGTGCGGCGGGTCGTGACGATGAACTACGTCATAGCCGTGGCGAGCTTGGCTGACGGCACGCATGTCTACGAAGCTATCGAGCTTGTCGCCAACCGCAATGTGAATGATCCGGCGATGGCCACCATTCAGTGCTACGACGACGTGGATGATGAAGACGAAGAAGATGGCTGGGAAGACGACGAGCCGGAATGGGATGAGGAAGACGAGTACGAAGACGAGTACGAAGACGAGGACGAGGAGGAGGAAGACGAGGACGAGGAGGAGGAGGAAGACGAGGACGAGGAGGAGAACGAGGATGACGAGGACGATTCCGACTTTGAGGTGGAGGACGAGGAAGTCGGTGTCGACGGCGCTGACGAGGTCGACGTGGAGGCTCCGGGGGAGGAAGCTTTGGATCCTGGGCCGGACGGCGACGGTGCGGGCCGGGCGGCCTGACCGGAACCCGAAGCGGGCTGTGCTGTGGATCGGAGCCTGCTACTGATGCAGGTTATTGCCTTCTTCTGCAATCCGTAGTATTCTCTCCATAGTCCTCTCTGGACGCGCAGCGCTCTTCTCCTCCGGCGCTGCATGGGGCCAGATTCCTCCGGGCCTCGCGAGCAGCCCCTGATCTCACCTACCGGATCAGGGGCTTTTTCTGCTCCGTAGTGTCCCGTGGATTCGATTTTGCGCCCTTCAAATCGAAAATCCCTATTGACTCCAACACAGAGCGAGTGGACACTATTCCCATAGTGACCGATTTAGGAGCTAAAACATGACCATGCACGATCTCTGCCGGAGACACCCGTACTCGTTCCGGGTGACCTGCCCCACCGTTCCCTTCCCGGACTGCGAGTGGCGCTACTGCTCCAATCTGCAGTTGCTGAAAAACACCGTCGTCGCCTACCGGGCGTCCTGCATCGCCGCCAACGTACGGCCCGAGTACGAGATGCGGGTGTACGACCCGGAGCGCCGCATATGGAAGCCGTTCGAGGACATCACCCTGTGAGAACCGGCATGAAAAGCTCCACCCGCTGCCCCGACTACGAAATGCAGATCGCTTGGAAGCGCCACGCCGACTTCCTTGCCCACTGCCGCTCTGCGAAAACGGTCGCCTTGGCATGGATCCATTTCCGCCGCGCCGTGACGCGCTGGATGCGCAGCGAGAAGGACAAGGGGCTGCGAGCCGGGCTGGGACGGCTGGCGTTCCATGATCCCGTCTCGGCTATTGACTCTCTGTACCAAGTGCTGGTTAATCTTGAACAGATCCATTGCGAGATCTACTCTCTTCTGAAAGGATTGCCCGTCAATGAATCTGATATCCCTTCCATCATCGAACGCCCGGACTGGCTGCCGTCTTCCGATCCGGCTGCTGGTTCCGGCCCTGCTGTTGATAAGCTCCGCTCCCGCCGCCGCGCAGACAAAGCCTGACGCCCGGCAGCTCCGCGCTCCGGCTGCGCCGCCCGTGGCCGTGCTCGTCTTCCAGAGCGGCAAGGCGATTCTCGCCGTCCTGGGCGAGGGGCTGACCCTCGACACCACTGTCTCGCCTCCCGTCATCCGAGCCGCAGCATCGACCGTCACGGCGTCGAAGCTCGTCCGCGAGGCAGACGGATCCTGGACGCTGCCCGCCGGTTGCAGCTCCCCGCTTGCGGTATACCGCAACGGGCTGCGCCAGTGGGCCGCGGACGACTACTCGATTTCCGGCTCGGCTCTCCGCTTCCGCGACGGCGCCGCAGATCCGAGCCTCAACGACGATACTGTGATCACGGAGTGCAAACAATGAAAACCCTGGTCGACTATCAGCAGGATCCTTTCTTCATCTTCGCCTTCCCGGAATACCGGGACGATGCGTGCTACATCATGCTGGCTGAATCCGCAATCGAGTCTTTGGAAAAAGCGAAGAACTCGGTCAAATCCCCCATTGAGGAAGTGTCCGTGCCCGTGCCGTACCTTGAACTGATCGGCATGGATGGTGTGGAAAACGACGCCAACGTCAAGCTCGGCAAGGGCGTCGGTGTGATCACGGCATACCGCCTGTGGGACTACGGAGTGGACGAGGAAGCCCGCCTCGATTTCGTCACCGGAGCATGTGAAACCTACGACATGGTGAGGCTCCAGCTGAGGAAAGACAAGAACGGCTACGAGTTCCGCGCCGTCGGGACCAGCGATTACGAGAGCCTCAAAGGCGGCGCTTACGAGTACACGCCGTGGATCCCGCTGGAGAAACTGGTCGGCGCGGCGGAAAAAACGGCGCAAGTCGCCGCCGCGAAGGAGAACTTCCAGTCGGAGTGACGGTTGTGCGGCTGCTTCTCCCGTTGCTGGCTCTGACCCTCGCCGCCCAGACGCGCATCGACGCACCCACGCAGGCGCGCAGCGTGAGCGGACGGGCCTATTACCACTCCGGCACAGCGCCTCTGTCGATCCCGGCCAACTCGTGCGCAGAGTTCCAGTTCCCGGCGCCGGGCGTGAGAATCGGCGAGAGCCTGGCTCCCGGCTGGCCGGAGTCGCTCCCCCCGGGCGTTATCGGCGTCATGCGCGGCGTGGACAACGCCATCGTGGTGCGCTTGTGCGCCGTGGGAACCGCCGCTGCTGTGCCGTCTGCCGTGTGGAGTGTGATTGCGATCCGGGAGTGAACTGGAGGTGTGACGATGTTTCCCGATCCCGCTGATCTCGCCGCCGCTCATGATGCGTACTTGGAGAGACAGCACCGTCTGTGGCTCGCTGACAACCGTGGCCGCATCGAGGAGATCATCGAGAAGCTGCGCGAGGCGTACTCGCTTTCCCGCAAGGTCTGGTCCAGCGATAAGGACGAGGCGCCGGCGGCGATTCTCAACGCGCTGTACACGGTTGAGTCGGAGCTGGAGGACTGATGAGAGTTCTGAACCTGGGCGCCGGAGTGCAGAGCACGACCGTGTACCTGATGGCCAACTCTGGAGAGATCCCGGCCTACGACTACGCCATCTTCGCCGACACCGGCGAGGAGCCGCAGGCCGTCTACCACCATCTGGACTGGCTGCTCAGCCTCGGCGGGATCCCGATACTGATTCGCAGCGCCGGGAAACTGGGCGAAGACCTCATCCGGGGCCACAACAGCACGAACGGCAGGTTCGCCGCCATCCCTGCCTATGTGGATCACGGACTCGGACGGCGCGAGGGGCGCTGGCCGCGGCAGCCCGGTGGCGCAGGCTGTTCTGGCTGTGCACGGCGGTCCTGGTCGCAGCGGTTGCAAGGAGCTTGCCATGGTGAGAGACAGAGAACGGTATGGCTGACGGCGAGAGGCGCATGACCGGGAACCCCAGGAGCATCCGATATGCAACCAAGGAGCAGATCGACGCACTGCTCCGCGCTGTGAAGAGCAACGTCCGCGACAGGGCGCTGCTGACCGTGATGTACTGGCGCGGCCTGCGTGCATCGGAAGCAGGCAAGCTCATGCTCGCCGACTACAACCAGCAGGCGCGGCGCCTGTTCGTCAGGCGGGCCAAGCGCGGCTTGAGCGCAGAGTATCCGCTGTCGCCCGACGAGATCTCCGCGCTCGCCGCATGGCTGCGAGTGCGTGGGCCGGATCCGGGGCCGCTGTTCGTCTCGAAGAAGCAGCGCCCGGTCAGCCGTCAGCTCGTGTTCGAACTGGTGCGCCGCTATGCGCAGATGGCGGGCTGGCCGGACGGACTCGCACATCCGCACACGCTGCGGCACTCCATCGCCGTTCATCTGGTCGAGCAGGGCGTCGATCTGCTCGCCATCAAGGACTGGCTGGGGCACAGCAGCATCAACAGCACGGTCATCTACGCCCAGCTGACCAGCCGCACGCGTAACAAGGTTGCAGAGCAGGTGTATTCCTCCGCAGAGCCGGAAAAAGTGAGAGTAGACTGGAGCAGGAACGAGAGAAGGCGGCGATGATCGAGGTTGCGTTCTACAAAGCGAGGTTCGGCAACAGGTGGGACAGGATCGTGGCTGCCGGCACCGGCAGCCCTTACTCGCACTGCGAGCTGGTATTCGACAGCCTCACCGGATTCAGTGCGAGTCCGCGCGATGGCGGCGTGCGCCGCAAGCAGATCGACTTCGAGGACGGAAAGTGGGATCTGTTGCCGGTGATGTTGCCGGATTTGGCAACCGAAGGCGAGTCCCGCATCTGGCAATGGTGCTTGTCCCAGGAAGGCCGGCAATACGACTGGCCGGGAGTGTTCGCCCTGGCTCTCGCCGGGGTGTCTGCCAGCTCTGGCTTTCCAGGTGACATTCCAGCCTGGTGGTTTTGCAGCGAGTTCTGCACTTCCGCGCTGCAACAGGGCGGGCTGTTCCCGTCCCTGCAACCGAAATTCGTCACGCCGCACGCGCTGCTCTACGCGATGCTGGCATGGAACGATTGCATGATAAGAAAGGAGAATCGATGATCGTCAAAGGCAATCCCAACGTGAAACCGATCCGTGAAGCATACGCTCCGCTGACCGAGCTGCAGGTGTTCGACGTCTACCAGACGCGGCAGGACTACGAAAAGGCCACGGGCAATCCGTGTCCGCCGCCGGACCCAAAGCGGCGGCGAAAGCACTGGTTCGACCCCGCTTACGCGGGAGTGAGCCAAGAGGACGATGACGGGCAACTCGTGTTTTACCAGACGTTGGCGGTCAACCCGCGCACTCGCGCCGTGGTGCGTGACTTGAACGGCAAGCCGATGCTCACGACCATTGCCCTGAGCAAGTGGGAGGCTGGCCAGGTCAACATCCCCGAGGGCACGACCAACGAGTTCCCGCTTTCCGAGCCGATCATGATGTTCGACCAGATTCAGACGCCGCTGCGTTCCCTGGCGCCGGAGGAGGAGCTGGAATTCTACGGCCCGATGGGCGTGGTGCGCGTCGTCAACACGGTTCTGCGCGACGCGGACAAGGCCAAGTCCGAACAGTTCACCGCCGCTGACCGGGAGACGATTCGTCAGATTCTGCAAATCGTGCAAGAAATCGAGCGGCGAGTTTAGGCGCTAAACGCATCCTGCGGGCGCGGATCATGCCGTACAACAGTTCTCCGGGCGGTATCCCGGACGCCCGGCTGAGTTGCCAGACGGCTTCTGCGCCCGCTTCTCTTTGCCCTGTCAGGAGCTGCCAGATGTACTGTCTGCTGCACCCCATGATGCGCCCGATCCGGGCCAGGTTGATCGGCCTCCCGTACACGCTCTCCAGCACGGATTTCTTCGCCACTACTGATAGATTATCCGGCTTCGGCGCCGACGAAAACTGCTAGTTGACACTGGATGCACCCGGCGTTAGCGTGTGATTTCAGACGTGGAGGAAACATGCAAATTCCCATACAAGAGCTGATCCGTCAAAGAGAAACTCTGGCGGCGCAACTCAGGCAGGCCAACGCAACCCTCGCCGAGGATCTCGAGGATTACTCATCGCTCCGCAAACGGTGCGACGAGTCCCAAGGCAATGAACTGCTCGCCGCTCTGCTCTCGCGGCTCGAGATCGTCGTGCGCCGCCAGATCGACGCCAATAGCCAGACTCTGTTCGCGGTGGAGGCGGACTTGGCTGAACTCAACCGGGCGCTGGGGCAGATGATTCTGCGCGCTGCGCCAATTACCGGCAAGGGGAATTGAGCCATGTCCCGGAGGAAATCGGCAACGACCATCGAGCCTGGCATGGCCGGCCCGAAGGCTTTGGACATGCTCCATCTGGACGAGGTCGATCTGGTAGAGGACGACTGGAACGTGCCGGCCACCGACAACCGGGGCCACAGTGCGAAACTGACCACGCGCGTGCCGCCTGTGATGGCCCGCGCCGTCGAACAGCTCGTGCAGAGCCGCGTGTACCCGTTTCCCACCTCTGATGACTTTCAGCGATTCGCCATCCGGCTGGCTCTTCATGTCCTGAACCGCGCTGCGGGAGGCCATGTGGTCACCACGCTGACAGCGGCAGAAGCCATCGTCAAGATCGTACGGGACTACGAGAACCTGCAAGCCGTGCAGTCTGCGCTGGAGATGGCCCGTCAAAGCTGCGAGGCGATGATGGCCGACGGAGACGCATCTACGCTGGCGTCCCATCTGGCCTACATCGACCACACGCTCGCCAAGATGAGCGCGACGAGCGCCTGGCGGCGCAAGTTCGAAGCGGACTGGAAACGCCAGAGCCAGCGCTACCGCGACTATCTCCGCAGCGTGAACGGAGCCTCGGAGGAGCATGATGGCGAGTAGCATTGCCCGCAGCGTTGCCCGCCCTGACGACAGCATCTTCGCCGGCGTCGATCTCCACGAGCATCTCCACCTGCCGGAACGGTTCCGTTCCATGCGCCTGCAGCAATCGGTGATGGCGCAACGGATCCTGGACTCGGCACTGGACTGCCGCTCCAGCGTTCACGCTGCGCCGACGGGAACAGGCAAGACGCTCGCCTATGTGGGCGCTGCCGTGGCAGGCAATCTCCGCTGCTGCGTGCTGACTGCCACCAAGGCGTTGCAGGACCAGATAGTCGGCGATTTCGGGCAGTTTTGCCTGGATGTGCGCGGGGCGGGGAATTTCCGCTGCGATAAACTCAATGCGAGCTGCGCCGTGGGCCGGAGAATGAAATGCGCCGACAGTTACTGCGCCTACCGGGCGCAACTGTCGCGCATCCCGCAGCACTCCGGAGTGGTCGCAACCAACTATGCGTGGTGGATCAGCGCGAGAAAAGCGGGCATCAACACAGGCCATTTCCATCTGCTGGTGCTGGACGAGGCTCACCAGGCGGTAGACATTGTCACCACATTCTCCAGCGCACGCGTCGATGCGGACACTGTCATGCTGCTGTCCGGCGCGGCGAACTGTCCGCATCCGAAACCGGATGTCTCGTCCTTGCTGAAATGGACGGAATCAGTGACTCCGCACGCCCGCCGCTTCCTGGAGACGGCTGTGAGGAACCATGACCTGCGTCGCATGGACAAGTTTTGCGAAGTGATCGATGCGCTCGAGGCGGCGCCTGTGCTGCTCGGACGCCCAGGCACTTTGGTCAACACGGACAACGGGCGGATTCTCATTGCTCCGATCTGGCCCGCGGCCAACGCGCAGGCGCTCCTGTTCTCCGGCATACCGTCCGTCGCCGTAGTCAGCGCGACGATCAACCGCGAGATTTGCCACCTGCTTGGAATGGAATTGGGCGCCTACTCGTTTTACGAGTACGACAGCGAGTTCCCTCCGGAGTACGGACCGGTGTATCTGCTCGATGTGGCAAAGCTGAACTACCGCACGGAGCGTTTGGAGATCGGAAAGGTTTATGACGCTGCGCTGGATCTGTGCAAACGCCATGGCCGGCAGAAAGGCATAGTCCACTGCGGCAGCTATGCGAGAGCGTCCGAGTTCTGCGAACTCGCACGCAGGCAGCTGCCCCATGCCGTTTTCTCGCACACTCGCGCCGAGGGCAGCAGCAAGGCGGTTGCTGCGCACAAGGAGCACAGCGGGCCTGCACTGCTCGTCAGCCCCAGCGTGGGCACCGGCGTGGATTTTCCTGACGAGCAGGCCGAGTTCCAGATTTTGCTCAAGACGCCGTACCCGGACATGAAAGATCCGATAGTGGCTGCTCGCTGCCGGAAAATGAGCCACTATCCGGCCATCATCGCCGCACAGGCGCTCGTGCAGATCAGCGGACGCGGCCTGAGGCACCGCGAGGATCGATGCGTGACGTACGTTCTGGACGGCAACGCGAGGGTTTTGTTCGAGCAACGGCCCGGGCTGTTCCCGTTGTGGTTCCGGCGCCGTGTGCGCTGCCAGGAGGACTGGTAGGGTCTGACACATTTTCCGTTCGATGTCGCACCGTGTCATCTGGCGCGGTGCAGTGCCAACAATCTGTCTCTGTTCAGGAGGTTGAAATGCCACTCAGTCTGAATCCCGCCACTTTCGTCAAGGGCGGTCTCATCAACGATGTCGATGTGCGGATCCTCTCCGCGCGTTTCGCGAGCTATGACTACCAGGGCAGGCTGACCGGAGCCGATCAGCTTGTCTGCGCCCTGAAGCTGGACTATGCGCCGCTGGACAATCTCGAGGATGTCCACACGGACTACCTGAGCTTCGGCAAGATCGCCGATTTCCAGCCCACCGAGGACGGCAAGGGCGTCGAGAGCGTCAGCGGCAAGATGCCCAACCAGGATACGGTGTTCCACTTGTTCATGCAGTCGATGCAGGAATCCGGATTTTCGATGGCCGAGCTGGACAAGGGGGACATCAGCGTTCTGGACGGGCTGGAAGTCCACATCGTGCGGCGCCCTGCGCCGGAGCGGTGGAAGGCGCTGGCAACCGGGCGCCGCAGCGAGGGCGAGCCGGTCCGCGAGAAGACGTACCTGGCCGTCAGCAAGGTGCTGGGCCGCGCCAAACAGCAGGCGAAGCCGGGCGCCAAGCCTGCTGCGAAGACCGCTCCGCCGGTGGCGGACATCGAGTCCAAAGCCGCAGACGCCGTGCTTGCAGTGATGTCGGAAATCGGCGGCGGCATCAAGATCAAGGCGTTGCAAATGAAGCTGCTGAAGACGTTCACCGCAGAGGATCCGGCTGTCCGCAAAGCGATTCTGGAGAAGGTTGCCGACACGGAATTCCTGGCGGGCATCGGACTGTCCGTCAGCGGGGACACTGTCAGCGTGGGGGAAGACATTCCGTTCTGACACGCCATGCGGCTCTCGCGCATCAGCAGCCGGTTCTGCCTGCCGCCGCCGCACGGGCGTCCGCCGGGGGTGCACATGAGCGGCGTCATCCGCGCTGCGCTCATGGCGGCCAGAGCGTGGCCCTACGAGCAGGACGGCGCGGAGCGCAGCGAATCGTCGCAGCTCTCCATGGCGGTCGGCCTTGCGTGGGAGGACTGGTACGGGCCGCAGATCCCGGGAGTGGTCTACCACCCCGGCGCACTCTTCTTCGAGGGCGTCTGGTTCAGCCCGGACGCCCTCGACCTGGACAATCTCGTCCTGCACGAGATCAAGACAACCACCAAACACGAAGCGACTCCGCGAAGCGTGCTCCACTGGGACCTGCAACTCCGGGGCTACCTGTGGGCGCTGGGAGAAGGTGAATGGCGGCGAGCCGTGCTGCACGTCTTGCATGTCGGGCAGCCGCCGTTGCCGGAACTGAGAATCTGGGAGGTTGAGTACGAGTACGAGGAGCTGAGAGACACATGGAAAACCGTGCTGAGTCCGTTTATCGACAGAGCGATTCCGGAGACGTAGAACTGCTGGAGTTTCGCGCACTCGCATTCCAGTGCAAATGGGACATCCGTGTCATCCTGCGCAGGCTGGGGCTGACGAGGTTCTACTCTGCCAGCACCCTGGTTCACGCGAAGAGGAAGACGGAGCTGATCAGGTTGATGAAGAAGTGGATCGCTGCCATGGGCCTGTTTTCGGTGACGCAACGTGCGTCGTTCGTTTATATCGACCCATACCTTGGCGAGGAGATCATTGCGCTGCCTGTCGATTCCGCGGCGCATGACTTCGCCTCATGGAACAAACGGAAGCTGGCCGTAGCGATCCTGGCAATGCAGAATCTGTTGCTGAGGATGCTGTACGACTGTGGCGTGCCGGGATTGATGCACCTTCTGCAAGAGCACTCGCCGTCCCCGCTGGTGCTGTCGGAGCTGGTGCTGTCGGACACAGGCGGAATCAGTACCAATACTGCCACTGCCACTGACACTGACACTGCCACCGACACTGCCACTGACACTGCCACTGACACTGCCACTGACACTGACACTGCCACCGACACCGACACTGCCACCGACACTGTCACTGACACTGCCACTGACACTGACACTGCCACTGCCCAATCGCAGCTGAAGCATTCGGACAAGTACATGGCGCAGTATGTGGCTCAGCTGGAGCTGCAGATGAAGGCTGCGGCGAATGCGGCGGGTGCGCTCAGCAAAGCGGCGGACGAGGTGCATGAGATAGGGCTGTATCTCCGCAGCGCCTACGCCCGCGAGATCGCGAGAGGCGAGCACGCCAACCAGACGCTGTGCCAGGTGCTGCGGCGCTACCTGGAGAAGGAGCGCGCAATGGCGGCGGCAGGACCTTTGCGGAGAATGTGGCTCGCGCTGAAGTTGTGGTGAAGGAGAACCCGGAATGAAGAACGCAGTGAAGCCGGTTGCAGTCAAGCAGAGCCTGTTCCAGAAAGTGACCGTGGCCGAGAAGCGCTCGCTCAGCGTGTGCAGCTACGGCCACGAGAAGCGGGGCAAGACATGGTTCGCCTTGTCCGCTCCCGGACCCGTCGCCGTCATCAGCAGCGACAGCGGCACGGAGAACGCCGTGCGCGAATGGCAGCGGCAGGGCAAGGAGATCTACCTGTTCCAGCACACGCTGCCGCCGCTGGGCCAGAAAATCGAAGTCTATGAGAGTGCGTGGGATCGGCTCGCAGAAGCGGTCTACGAGGCGATCACCAGCGCCCAGTTCCGCAGCGTGGTCGTGGACACTGCGACGGAGGTGTGGGAGCTGTTGCGACTGGCGCGGTTCGGTCGGCTGACACAGGTCATGCCGCACCACTACGGCCCGGTCAACAACGAGTTCCGCAGCCTGCTGAACAAGGCTGTGGCGAGCGACAAGAACACGGTTTGGATCCACAAAGTGAAGAAGGTCTACAAGACGAACAAGGAGGGCAAGGACTCCTGGACCGGCGAGTGGGAGCGCAGCGGATTCGCCGACTTTGGATACATCATCGATGTGGTGATCGAGCACCGCATCGTGGAAGACGACGACTCCGGGAAGCTCGACTTCGGCGTGAAAGTGATCGACAGCCGCTTTCGCCCGACGGAAGTGTGCGGGCGCATCTTCACCGGATTCGAGGCGACGTTCCCGGCGCTTGCGATGACGCTGCTGCCTGACACTGCTATCGATGCTTGGGAGGACTGAAAGATGATATTGGTTCCCGTAGGGGATCGTTACGAATTCTCGGACAATGGCTTCACTGTGCTGTCGCTGCCGGCGTCGCTGTTCGCCGGGCGCGAGGCGGCAGAGCAGGTTTACGCCGCCTTTGAAGCAGCGCTGGACCAGCGGGAGCAAGACTACGAGGAGCGCCTCGCAGCCGTTGAGGAGGACGCCGACTCCCGCATCGATCCGTCGGATCTGCCCGACAGAGTGGACATCCAGGTGCAGGCCCGACTGAGTCCTGATTCCCCCGGCGTGCTCGTGATCCGCGAGCCTGTCACGCAGGCGCCGATTGTGGAAATCCCCTTGGGGTGCAGCTCACAGAAAATGCTGGAGTGCGTGAAGAAGGTCGTGGAATGGACGTTGGAGCGGGCTTTCAGCGAGTACTGCAATGTCCTGCTCGATGCTCCGGAGACGAGTTTCGGTTACGAGGGATGAATGCTGTGGGTCGACGAACGAGAGGGCAGCAGAGAACTAGCGGAGCCGCTGCGAGTGCTCGGACTCGATGTCGAGTTGCAGCGGCTCGACTACGGAGACGTCTGCTGGATGGGGGACGGACCGGACGGACCGTGCCTGGTGGGCGTGGAGCGCAAAACCGTGACCGATCTGCTTGGCTCGATGCGCACGGGGCGGCTGTGCGGCCACCAGTTGCCCGGCATGAGCACGCAGTACCAGACACTGTACCTGGTCGTGGAGGGCGTGGTGCGCGAGTGCCCGGAGAACGGACTGTTGCAGCAGCTGTGGCGCGGGCGCTGGAGCGACGTTCGCGTGGGCCAGCAGCGGTTCATGTGGACCGACTACGAGCACTATCTGACTACGCTGGACACGCTGGCCGGAGTGCGCGTCAGGCGCACCGGGAGCCTGCGGGAGTCGGCTTCCGTCATCAAGGCGCTGTACTCCTGGTGGCAGAAACCGTGGAGCCAGCACGGCAGCCACAAGGTGATCTACACGCCGGATCCGCGCACCGTGTTCCTGGTCGCTCCGGCCACGCTTCGCCGCGTGGCGGTGCAGCTGCCCGGCGTGGGCTGGGAGCGCAGCCGCGAGGTGGAGCGCTACTTCCGCACCGTGCGCCGCATGGCGGAAGCGGAGATTGCGGACTGGCGGAAGATCCCCGGCATTGGCAAAGCCATAGCCGCCCGCGTGCATCGCATCATCAACGAGGGCGACTGAGATGAGATCGGAGCAGTGTCCGTACTACTGCGAGGGGCTGTGCCCGTCCGGGCGCACCGTGGTGGAGCCGGTGATCGTTCCGGGCAGCCGGCTGCTGGTCATCGGAGAAGCGCCCGGGCCGACAGAGGACAGCGAGGGCGTTCCGTTTTGCGGCTCGAGCGGCGAGGAGCTGAACCGGATCTACCTGCGCCAGGCCGGGCTGCGCCGCGAACAGGTGTCGGTCACCAACACGGTCCTGTGCCTGCCGCCATTGAGTTCCCGCGGGGATTACACGCCATCGCAAGAGCTGGTAAAACACTGCAGCGGACAGTATCTGGAGAGCGCTCTGGCCGCTGCTGCACCGGATGTGGTCGTAACTCTGGGCGCCGTCGCTGCGCAGCGCATGGGACTGTCCCAGCCTTTGGAAGAGATGGCATCGCTACCGCACTGGATCCGTCTGGACGGACGCAAGGTGCTGCTGCTGCCCAGCTACCATCCAGCCGCAGTGATGCGGTCCGAGACGCGCCCGGCTGTGATCATGACCTCCATCCTGCGTGCGTTCGAGCAGGCGGGGCAAGCGCTGCGCGGGCAGTTGCCTCCGGAGGATGCTTGCCCGGAGCCGGACTACTGCGAGGTGGCGGATCCGGCGGGGCTGTCGTTGTCCGGCGGCGATGTTTCACTGGACACAGAAACCGTGCATGGCGAGTGGTACATGACGAGCTGGTGCGAAGCGCCTGGCATCGCCAGGTGTACTCGCAGCCGAGACGTGATGTCGGTGCTGCTGGACGGGATCAGAGGCTCCGGCATCCGCCTGGTGATGCACAATGCGCCGTACGACATGAACGTGCTGCGCCGCGCAGGGTTCCGGCTGGATGGCATCGAGATCCACGACACGATGCTCGCCGCCTACGAGTTTCGCACTGTGCCGCAGGGGCTGAAAATGCTCGCGCGGCTCCTGGCAGGGATGGAGATGCACAGCTATGAGAGCACTGTGCTGCCGCACACGTTCGCCGCTCTCGCACAGTGGGTCGAGGATGCGGAGGAGACACTGCGGAACTGCGTGCTCGCACTCACTCCCGTGCGCAGCGAGTCGCTGCTTCTCATCCAGAGTCCGATTCCGGCCAGGTGGCTGAAGCGCAAGGGCGAGACGGTCAAGCAACACTGTGAGCGGCTGATGGGTTTGCACAGCGAGATCGTCGAACTGGCGCGGACGGCGCCGACGGTGCCTGTGCTCGACAACGCCGGAATGAAGATGGTCGCCCTGCTCAACGAGGTTCTCGCGGCGGGCCAGCGCACATCCCACGAGGCGCTGTCATTGATGGACAGGATCCGGGACCGCATCATCGCAGAGGATCCGGCAGCGTTCGAACTCGCAGTGCGGGCGGCTGAACTGGAGCGCCTGCCGCCGCCGCCGCAGAACACGCTGGCGCATTGCCCGGATGATGTGAGAACCCGCTACTCGTGCCGCGACGCAGACGCGACGCTGCGGATTTGGTTGATTCTGAAACGGGAGTTGGGAGTGGAGGACTGACGAACGATGGAACGCGACTTCAGCTTTTCCTGCGGCGCATTTTCGGCCCGCGCCCGCATCTGCGTATCGGACGGGGTCCTGTCGCTGACCGTGTGTTCTGTTCAGCCGGACGGCAATCGGGAACAGCTCGCAGATCTCCTGCTCGGCGCAATGATGCGCACTGTGAGGCTCCGTGGAGGAGTGGCGTCGACGGTTGACGGGGGCGCGATCCGGTTGTCGGCGAGGATCTCCGGCAACGCCGACCTGGACGCAGCGCTGAAATCCATCAGCGCACGATGGAACGCAGCGAGGCCGGCGATACGATCCATGGCGCAGCTGCTGATGGAGCTGGAGAGCCGGGGCTGGAGCAAACGGGATCTGAGCGCCGCCACGGGGCTGAGCTACCCGCGTCTGTGGTCGCTGATGCAGGAGAACGGCGGCTGGCCGAGAGTAGCGGTATTCCTCAGGCTGAACGAGTGGCTGGACAAGCAGGCGCCGGATCTGGCGCCAACTTTGTCAGTGTTGGAGATGGAGGCGAAGAGAGTTCTGGGAGGGAACTTCTACAGAGCTTCGAACAGGAGCGGGAAATGAAACAGATGACGAATACCGAAACCGCAGCAGTGTATTTGGGAGCGCTTCTGATTGCGGGCCTGTTAGCCTACAGCATCGCCGCATCGCTTGGATGGCAGTACTTGTTCTCGCTGATCGGCTCCGTGGCGCTGGTGTTCGGCATTGCCATATTCTCTCTGCCGAAGGTCGCCCGGTGGGCCGCAGTCATGCTGCTCGTCCACGCCGACGCAGTGGACAGCTACCTGGAGAAGGAGGTGGAGGCCTACCGCCGGTACGAGCGCGAAATTCTGCGGCGCAGGGAGGAGTAAGCCATGACCGTGCGCCTGGTGGACAGGCCGGATCCGGGCAATGCGTACCGTATCGACAGAGGTTGTCTGGAAATGATCGACGAGTTCCATGCCAACGGAATTCTCGCTGACCCGGAGCGGTTCCGCGAGCTGGACGCGAAAGTGGCGTCGGAACTGGAGCAGGCGCGAAGAGAGCTGCGCGACATCGCCGGGCGCGAGGTCAACGCCGGCAGCAATGCGGATCTGGCGCGGTATCTGTACGACGAGCGCAAGCTGGAGCCTCCGCTGGGGCTGCGCTACACGGCGGCGGGCGCCCGCTCAACCGACAGCGAGACGCTGAAATCGATGCTGCAACTCGATCCGAGCGTCCGGCTGGTGCTTCGCATACGCGAACTCGCGAAGCTGCGCAGCACCTACACGCAGCCGCTGCCGCAGATGATCCAGCCGGACGGGCGCATCCGCACCACGTTCCGCCACACATCCACAGAAACCGGGAGGCTGACCAGCGACAATCCGAACCTGCAAAACATCCCTGCCAGAACGAAACTGGGCCTTGCCATCCGGGACTGCTTTGTCGCACCGCCAGGACGCGTGCTGGTCAGTTGCGATCTGAGCCAGATCGAGATGGTGCTGGCCGGGCACCTCAGCGGCGACGAGACGCTGCTCAATGCGATCCGCAACGGCAGTGACATTCACACGCTCACCGCAGTGAACGCAATGGGCGTTGCCGAGGAGCGGAGGCAGTACTACATCGGGCTGAGCCTGAAAGCCAAGCGGGAGGACGCCGGAGGCGACGAGGAATGGACGGATGAAGAGAGAGCGGACTGGAAACGGTTCAAGCAGGAAGTGCGGCTGCCGGCGAAAACCGTGGGATTCGGCATCCTGTACGGGCAGAAGCCGCAGGGCGCCCAGTACAACATCGTGGCGCAAGGCGGGCCGCTCCTGCCTCTGGAGCAGTGCGAGCAGATGGTGGAGAGCTTTTTCCGCACCTACCCTGGCATCCGGCGCTGGATGCAGCTGCAGGAATCGCGGGCCACGACGTTCGGCTGCGTCTGGGACATGTTCGGACGGGTCCGGTTGCTGCCCACGGCGATGAGCACGCACGCGCCGCTGGCCAGGAAAGCGGTGCGCGAAGCGGGGAACATGCCCATCCAGTCGAGCGCACAGGGAATTCTGAAGATCGCGATGAACCGGGCGATGGAACTCGTGCGCGAGTTCCGCAGCCTGGGATTCAACGTGTTGCCTCTGCTCCAGATCCATGACGAGCTGGTGTTCGAGGCTGACGATGACTGCGCGGAGGATTTCGCCTCCGCGTTGCGGCAAATCATGGTCAGCGCAGTGAAGCTGCGCGTAGACTACAATGCCAGCTACTCCATTGCGAGGAGCTGGGGGCAACTGAAATGAGAGTGAGAGGACGAAACATGGCAACCAGAAACGAAGAACCTGTCCGGCTGGAGGAGCTGGGGATTGCGCCGGAGGAGCTGGAGAGCTTCTCGCGCACACTGGCGCAGTACATGGACGTGCGCAACCGCATCCGCGAGCTGGAGGACGAGCAAAAAGCGGCCAAGGAATGTCTGATGGAATTCCTGTTGTCGCGGGGTGTAGAGAAGGCGCAGTACGAGTCGGTGGTCCTGAGCTACCGCGTGCAGGAGCGGCGCATGATCAACCGCGAGAAGCTGCTGCGCAACGGAGTCCGGCCCGACATCATCGCCCGCAGCGAGGACGTGACCCAGTTCGCGGTGCTGGACGTGCGCGAGAAGAAGCGGAAACTGGGCGCCGGCGAGGCGATGATGGAGTAGCAGCGATGCGGATCATCATGACGAACCCCAAGGTGGCGGCGGTGTACCGCCGCCGCCACACAACCGTGGTGGTGCTCCAGGAACGCGGCTACGAAATCGAGCTGCTGTACACGAGCCTCGCTGCCCTGGATGCGCTCGCGGAGGACATGGCCGCCGGCGTAGACGCGGCGCTGGACGGACAGGCGGGCACGGAGTGGCACAACCCGAAATGCGCAGTGCGCACTCGCCGCAGCGACGAGATCAGCGATCTGCTGTACGACGCCGGGCTGCTGGAGAGGCCGGCGTTCATGCGGCGCGGCGAGAGCGTCAGTGCGCCGCGCAGCGAGGGCGCCCGAGTGCAGCGGCTCGAGAGCCTGCCGGGATCAAATGATCCCAATCCCAAGGCGAAGGCAGAGTGACGGCATGGCGCGGCGCAGAGTGGCGGTGCCGTGCGCGTTGTGCGGCCAGTCAGTGCCAACCGCGACGCAATGGCTCAAAGCGCAGCCGGATCTGCGGCGGATGTGCAGCAGCTGCCGGCTGAGGCAGAAGCGGCTACGGCTGGCGCTGCACCGCGCTGCGCCGCGCATCGAGGCGCTGTTGGGGATCGCCCGGGAGGCGTTGCGGCAGGCAGAGGCGGCGCTGGATGCGATACCGGATCTCAGGGAGATCGAGCGGGCGGGCTACCAAGCGCGAGTGCCGGCATCGCTATGGATATCCATAGAGGAGATGCTGCCGGAGTGGCTGAGGAGGCTCGGGGCAGTAGACGATAAATGATTTGCTATCAGTGCTTTGCAGCCATCAATAGGATCTGCAGAGCGCCTGCTGCGGCGGGCGGGCGCGGAGACGGGATCCGCAAGTCCCTGAAAACAGGGAGAATATTTTTTTGAAAAAAAACTGTTGACAGGCTGACAGGGGTGGGGCATGATAGAGGCATGCTGATCGTCAGCGAGGAATCGAGAAGCAGGAGTCCAGAGAAGGAGATGATCATGAACACCCAGAAGATCGCGGCGGAACTGTGCCGCATGAAGGCATACAATCCAGTGCCGGACGGAATGATCCGTGACCGGCTGCGCAGAGAACTCGGAGTAGCGGCTCTGACTGCCGCCCCCGCCCGTGCCGCGCTTGCCGCGCTGCGAGCGGAAGTGACGCGGCAGCAAACGCTGCGCCGGCAGCGGCAGCAGAACCGTCCGCTGCCGCGTATTGTGGCGCACCCGCTCGTTACGGCGGATCGCTACTTGTCCAGGAATACGATGAATCTCGCGGACGTGCAGACACACGTCCGCCGCCACTACCGGCTCGGGGAGCGGAACGAAATTGTGTGGGATTGCCTCCCCACGATTCAGCTTCTCAACGCAGCCGAGTCCCGTCTCGTTTCCACGTCCAAGGAGCAGAACTGGGATGTGTACCGGGGTGCCTGGAAGGGATGGGCGGCCAACGTGTACGAGCACACAATCACAGTGTCCCCTGCTCTCATCTCCGGTCGGCTGCGGCAGTTGGGCATCGAGACCGTGGACGGGATGCTCACTCTCGCCGCTCTCCGCGTGCCCTGCCCGAAGGGTGTGGAGGTCTATGAGGCCGTGTGGCTCGTCCAGAAGCAGGGGTGCTCACTGGGTATCCATCGCGGCTACATCGCCGTGAGGCGCCGCGCCGGGCAGTACGGTGAGCGCATTGACGCAGTTCACGGGTACTCGGTGCGCGGCGCCGTCCACACGCTCGCCCGGCGCATCACGGGCAGCGCCCGCCGCGCGGATCTCGCCGTACTGCCCGCAGAGGCGCTGCTCGCGCGCGCCGAGGAAGCGGCGCGGCGCAATCCTAACGCCGTGATCACCATGGCCGACGCCCGCCGCGCCGGCTACTGCGATAGCGGTATCCGCAGCTATTGCTACCGATCCGGCATCGGCGACGCCTTGGTCGACGGACGGATCACTGCCGCCCGCTTATACGAGGCGCTGGAGCGCGCGTGGGATCCCCTCGCAGCGCGGCTGCTGATCTCCGTTGCGGAGCGCCGCCGCCGCAGCAACGCCGCCTGATGAGTCCCCCTCCCAGCGGCGGGGGACGAAACACGGAGCATCGCTCCGTGTCGCGGGAAAGCCGCAGAAAGGAGACGACGTGGTAATCAGAATCCGACTCACGGGCCGCATGGCCCGGGTTGCCCACCGCATCGCGGCGTGGCTGGGAGGTGTCCGATGAGGGAGCGGGACGTCCGCATTGGCGCCCGGTACGAGATCCGCATCGGCGGGCGCACCACCGTGGTGCGCGTCCTGGGCGAGGCGGCCACGGCGGGCGCCCGGCGGCGCTGGGTCGCCCGTACGGAAGACACCCGCCGCGTGCTCAGGATCACCGCCGCCCGGATGCGGCGGGAATTGGGGGGTGCGCAATGACGATGGTAGAACCGGCAGAACTGAAGAGAGTGCAGCAGACTCTCGCCCGCATGCTGCAAGCCGCCGAGCATGCCTACTCGGCATCGCGCACGGCGACTGATCGCCGCGACCGGATGCGCTATGTGTCCCGGTGGCGGCGCCACCTGGACGAGGCCGCCCAGTTGGCGGCTGAGTGCGCGCTCGCAGAGTACGCCATGGAGGATCCGCTCCGCGTCGTACTCCAAGCCTCAGGCATTGAGGGCGCATTCAGGTTGTCCGACTCGCTGCAGCCGTCCGTTCCGGCGCAGCTGGAAGGGGGCGTGTGGACGAGCCGGCACGGCGTACTGTATATGGAGGCGGACGATGCGAGATCGTGACATCGTGCTGCCCGTCGTACACTGGAACGGCACCAGCGCCCAGCGTCTGTACGACCAGTACAGCACGGCGCTGAACGCCGTCCGGGCGGCTATCGACGCCGTCATCGAGAACGGCCCCAACGCCCGGGACTACTACGTCTCGGGAAACTGGAGTCAGGCTGAAGCTGAACACCGCGACCGCGTCATGCGGCTGCGCAGTGTCGCTGACGAGCTGGAGGCCATCCTCGAGCACGTCGCCGAGAACCTGGGGTGACCCATGCCGTACCTGATAGTCGATGACATGACTCAGTCCGTCATCGACGGACCCTACCAGTCCCGCGCCGATGCGGAGCAGGCTCTGCTCCGCATCGGCCTGGACTCGGCCTACATCGCCGAGTCCCCGGCTCAGGACTCGCCGTCCCGCCCCGGCGCAGAGCAGCTCGAGGCTCTGCGCCGGCGGTGGCGCCATATCGCCGGCGGACACTGGGTGGCTGCCTACAATGCCCTTAAGCGGCGTGATTATTCTGTCATGCGCCGCGAGGCCGAGGCGGCCAAGGACGCCCGCGCTAACGCCGACCCCATGGTTGGCTCGGTCTTCGGGCCGCCACCGGCGCCTCCGCGCGGTCTGGAGCGCTACGAGGAGGCGGGCGCCCGCTACGAGCGGGAGATCCCGCGCCTCGCCGGCGCAGTCAGCGCCGAAATCCGCAGCCACGAGGCTTGGAAGCGCGAGATGCGCTTGTGGGAGCGCGAGGCCCGCAGGCGCGGCGGGGACCCCCGCCAGTTGTTCCGCGAGTTCCACGCACTCGCGGATGCCCTCCCCGCCGCCGGAGCGATGGTCTCCGTGGTGCTGCGCCCGGCTGCGCGGGGCACTGATCATGAGGCCGAACTGGACGGCGCCCGGCTGCTCGTCTACGTTCCGTTTGAGCAGCGCCTGGCTCCCGGGCGGCGCCGCCGGGCAGTGGTCGAGCTGCGGGAGCACAGCAGCCCGCCGGATCATCATCGAGCGGCCAATTGGGTCCGCTGGGAGGATGAATCATGAACGAGAAGACCACCACGACGCGCGGGATCAGCATCCCGCAGGAGTTGTTGGACGAATTGGACGAGGTGCGCTGGCAACAGAGGCGCAGCCGCAGCTCGGCCATCGCTGAAGCAATCAAGCTGTGGCTCCGGCACCAGAGGCCGGAGTCCCGGCACAACCCGAAACGCAAACAGGAGGAACAATGACTGTACTGAATCTGACTCAGCATCCGGCCACGCCGGACCAGATCGAGACCGGCGTGGTGGAGCCGCCGGACAAGGCGCTCGTGCAGCGCCTGCTCACGTTTGACGAAATCCCCGTTCCGGAGCAGATTGTCACGCGGGCGTGCGCACTTGCCGACATTGCGGCAGAGTACGCCAATTCCCATCATGTCGACGCCGTCATGATCGGCGGCGCACCGTACCTGATGTCTGCGCTCGAGGCGGCGTTGGAGGCGGTCGACCTGCAGCCGGTGTACGCATTTACCCGGCGGGAAGTGGTCGAGCGCGTGCAGCCGGACGGCAGCGTGGCCAAGACTGCCGTGTTCCGGTTCGCGGGCTGGGTCCACCCGTGGTCCCCTGAAGAGGAGGAGGAGTAATCATGCTTGTACGAGGCTTCTTGTACGGACTTGTCTGCGGCGGCTTGGGCGCCGCCGCCGCCCTCAACATCGAGGCGGGCAAATTCGGCTACGCCGCCGCAGATATCGCTCTCGGCGCCGTGGCGCTGCTGCTCGCCTGGCGGGAATGGTTGCGCACCCGGCGTTTCGCGCGCCTGTTGGAGAGGATTGGAGGTACGCCATGCGGCTGGTAATCCAGTACCGGAAGCCCAGCCTGCTGCTCCGGCTGCTGTGGGCCGCAGTCATGCTGGCCGGGTTGGCGCTGTTGACGGCGATTCCTATCGCCATCGGTTATCTCTTCCTCACGCGGAGGCTGCCATGACTGCGCCCGGGAAGAATTCCTGGCTCAGCCGCATCGATCCGGCGCGGCTTCCCGTGGAATCTCTGCTCGACGCCATGGAGCAGGATCTCAGCGTCGGCGTGTGCCTCGCCTGCTACGAGGAGCAGGAGCAGGTGGAGCCGGATGCGCAGGGGCTGCTCTGCGAGTCCTGTGGAGAGCACGCCGTGTACGGCATCGAGATCATCGTGATGGCGCTGCCTCCGTCTGCGTTCGGGGACGGGGAGGATGACGTGCAATGAAACCGCAAGCAGTACTCAAGCTGGCCCCCGGCGCCATCGAGCTGGGGGCCAACAGCCGCATTGGCGACGAGCACATCGACCGCATGGTATCGGATCTGCTCGCTGTCGGGGCGCAGTTGCAGCCGGTGGGCGTTGTCAGGCATGGCAGCGCCTACCGTCTGATCTACGGTTACCGCCGAACGAAGGCGATCAAGCGCATTGCCGAGCGCAGCCTCGTTCCGGAGGGGCATCCGCTGCGCAGCGTGATGGCCGTGCTGCTGCCGCCGGGCACGGACGAACTGGCGGCGCAGATTGCGGAGAACAGCCATCGGCTGGAGTACTCGCCACTGGAGGAAGCGGCGCTGGTTGTCCGCATGGAGCAGTCGGGGATGTCCTCCAAGCGCATTGCCGAACTGTTCGGTCGCAGTCCGGGCTGGGTATCGCAGCGCAAGGCGTTGCTGTCTCTGCCTGAGTCGGTGCAGAAACTGATCGGGCACCATCTTACCGTCTACCAGGCCTACCAGCTCACGCTGCTAAGCGACGCGCAGCGTGAAGCGGAGATCCGCAAGCTGCTGCGCGACGCGAACGAGAAACCGCAGGAGCGGCAGGAGTCGTCGCCCCGCACGTCCGGGCACTTCAGCCGCACTGCAGTGATCCGCGAGTTGAGCGATGCGGTGCAGTCCCTGCCCAAGGGTGACGAGTGCCGCCGCATCACGGAATTGGTTCTGCGCCTGCTTCAGGGCGAGGTGGGGGCTGACAGGTTTATTGACAGTCTGGAGCAATTGTTGGGCTGACTGAATGGATGTGTATACAGATACTGGATCCGTTTCCGGCCCGGACGTGGAATTCCCAGAATAAGATGAGGATAGAACATGGCACAGTACCTGACCTACCGTAACGGGCGGTTTGAGTGGCTCGGAGGCTACGACACCAAGCTCATACCCAAGGACGCCAAATTCATTTGGGATGTCGAGCGGCGCCGCTGGTGGACCGATGATCCGGCCAAGGCAGAGTCGCTGAAACAGTACTGCGATCCGAGCGCAGCCGAGGCGCTCAATGCCTGGTATCGCCACCAGCAGGCGGAACTCGACGCCAGCATGGCCACCGATGCCGACATCCATGTCCCCGCCCCTCCCGGACTAGCCTATCTCGGCTATCAGAAAGCCGGCATTGCTTATGCGATGCGCCGCGAGGCTACGCTGCTGGCCGACGAAATGGGCTTGGGAAAAACCATCCAGGCCATCGGCGTCGCCAACGCCATGCCGGAACTGCGCCGCATCCTGGTCGTCTGTCCAGCATCTCTCAAGATCAACTGGGCGAGGGAGCTGGACAAGTGGCTGGTCAACGAGCGCCTCACCATCGGCATCGTGCGCGGCGGCGACTGGCCGCAAACCGACGTCGTCATCATCAACTATGACATCGTCGAACGCCATCTGCGCAACATCCATGGAATCAACTGGGATCTGTTGATTCTGGACGAGGCCCACTATGTGAAAAATCCAGATGCCAAACGCACCCAGGCGATCATGGGTGTGAAGAGATGGAATCCCGACGCCCGCGAGTGGATCGTCACGAAACCAGCCATCGATGCCCGGCGCCGGCTCGCACTGACTGGCACGCCGATCCTCAACCGGCCGCAGGAGATGTGGACGCTCGTGGATTTCTGCCTGCGCCATGTCCCGGTCTGGAAACGCCCGCAGTATATGAGGAGCAAGAGCAAGTTTTGGGAACGCTACGCCGGCTACCGCGAGGGCTACCGGGGCTACTACGAGTTCACCGGGCCGCAGAACCTGGACGAGCTGCGGCAGGAGTGTCGGCGGCTGTTCATGATCCGCCGTTTGAAGTCCCAGGTGTTGACCGATCTGCCGCCCAAGATCCGCCAGGTGGTCCAGGTGCCCAGCGACGCCTACCGCGAGGTGATCGCACGCGAGTGGGCTGCGCAGAAGGCCAAGGCGGAACAACTTGCCTTGGCGCGGGCGAAGATGCTCTTCGCCAAGGCCGCGGGAACCGAGGACGAGTACCGCGAGGCGGTGCGCGAGCTGCGCGAAGCCCAGGCCGTCGCGTTCGAGGAGATGAGCCGCGTGCGGCACGAGGTGGGGCTGGCTACGCTGGAGGCTTCGGAGTCCATCATCGAGAGCATTCTCGACGGCGGCAAGAAAGTGGTTTTCTTCGCGCATCACCGCGACGTCATCGAGAAACTGCGCGACATGTGCGCAGAGCATATCGGAAAAGACAAGGTGGTGGTGTTGTACGGAGGCATGAGCGAAAGCGCCAAAGACTCTGTGCGGGAACGGTTCCAGAGGGACAAGTCCGTGCAGGTGTTCGTCGGCTCCATCATGGCCGCCGGCGTGGGTCTGACCCTCACCGCCGCGTCGCACGTCGTGTTCTTGGAGCTGGACTGGGTGCCGGCCAACGTGGCGCAGGCTGAGGATCGGCTGCACCGCATCGGGCAGGAGGAGCCAGTGCTGGTGCAGCACCTGGTGCTCGAAGGCTCGCTCACCGCACGCATGGCGCAAGTGGTGGTTGAGAAGCAGCGCACCATCGAAGAGGCCATGGACGGAGACTACAGCAATCCCTATGCAAGCGAGGTCGTCACTGCTGCGGATGCGGACAACCCCGGCGGCGTGGCAGTGAGCCGCGAGCGGATCCACAAGGAGGCGGAATCCCTGCCGGAGAGGCACGTCGTCCTGATCCGGTCTTTCATCCGGTATCTCGCTTCCGCCTGCGACTACGCCGACAGACGGGACGACTGCGGTTTCAACAAGTACGATGCCGTCCTGGGACACCGGTTGGCGGGCATTCCCGATGAGCAGTTCACTCCGCGCGTGGCGGTGCTTGCCAAGGCATTGTGCCGCAAGTACCATCGCCAGTTGATCTCGGAGTTCGGCGGCGACGCCTACGAAACGGTCTACGGCGCCCCTTCATCCGAACGCAAGAGGGTTCGCAATCCTCAGGGCCGCGACAGTGGAGATGATCCGGTGGAGGAACTGTTCCGGCTGCAATCCCTGTGACCGGGTGCCTTGCGGAGCGCACAGCATACTGCGGATCTCCCAAGCCGGTCGACAGGTTCCGTTCAGCAGGTCAGGGCTGCGTGCTTCATCTCAGCCGCGCGTGCAGGTCTGTCATCCACTCGACGAGTTCGCCTGCGAGGTCTGACAATGCGCTCTCGAGCTTCTCCGCAGCAGCCGCCGCCGACTTCGCCCGCTTCACTATGTCGCGGAGCTGGTCGAAGTCAACCGACTCCTCAAGATCGGCCAGACGCTCCTCCAGCTGCTCCAGCCGCTGCAGGCGCTCGCGGATCTCCGGGATGCTGTACTCGTCCAGCAGGTCCCCGATGTCCGGCAGCTTTTCCGCTGCGTCCTCGCCAAGGACGCTAACCGCCGTTTCTCCGATCTCGATCAGTTCCTCATCGCTCATGGCATCCTCGTGTCGTAGACGACCCGCCCGTAGGCGTCCACCACGCGGGCCGTCCTGCCTTCCCGAACCGCAAGCTGCCACGCCCGGGCCACTGCCGATTCCAGGGACGGATACTCGCCATCGTCGTACCAGTGCTCGCGGTAGATGCATCGGTACTGCACCAGCCACCACTGCTGTGGTGCGAAGTACATGGCTTGTCATGCAGGCGGGACCCGCCAGGCGGGATCACACGCTGTGATGATGCTACACGATCACGCCGCAGGTTGTCCAGACCCTGCGCTCCCTGCGCTGCGCCGCTTGCGCTGCGGTGGCTGGGCCGCCGCCGCTTCCGCCGCCTCCTCCGCAGCCCAGATCTGATCTGCAGTAAAGAACTCGTGCAAGAACTGGCTCCAGCGCTCCGGAGCTTTGCTGACCACGTCCCAGATCGGCGGGAACGTCTTGATCAAAGTTCCGACAACCTGCTCTCCATACTGGAGCACGCTGTCGTAAACGATCCGTCCCTGCGCCTGCTCGCCGAACATCCCGGCGTCGGTCAGCTCGATAAGGCGTGCTGCGAAATCGGCTCCGCTCTCGCCGTCGGAGAACGACTGGAGAAGCGGACGGCGGATCATGCCGAGGAACTGGTGGAACTGTGTCATGGTTGTGTCTCCCTGTGGCGACGGCTGCTGCGGCTGTCCCTCCGTAGCCGCACCCGGCTGCGCAGCCCCGCCGGGCGGAACGGCGCCGGCAGGCACGGATGCTGGCGGGACCGGCTGCCCCTGCCCTGTTTTCGCCACCGCCATATTGTACATCGCACCCGCGATGACGGTTCCCAGAATTGACAAGCCCTGCACGATCTGCGGAATGTAGTCGGTCCACGATGATTTGGGCGCCGGCTGATCGTCGATGCCCAGCAGGTCGCGCAGTTTCTCCTTCACGCCGGAGAGTTCCTCGAGACTCTGCATCAGCGACTTCGGCTGCTGATCCTGGCTCGCCGGCTCTGTTTGCGGCTGCGCTGCGCTGCGGGCAAGCATCGTTTCCATGGCGCGGATTCGCTCTTCCTGGATCTGAAACACGCGGTCGACGTACTGCTTGTCGCGTTCCATCATCAGCGCAAGCACGCGCTCCATGTCCGACTGCGGTTTCTCCGGAATCATCTCGCGGATCACCTGCATGGTCTCCTTGAGCACTGCCGTAGGATTCTGCGCTGTCGGCTGGATCTTCAGCGCCTGCTCGACGCCCTTGTTCATGATCTGGGCGGCGCCTTCCGTTGCTGCTTTGATGACTTCCAGGCTGCGGGCCGCAATGTCGGCGTCGCTGGCCGCGCCGCGGCTTTTCTCCGTCTCGGCACGCTTCGCTTTTTCCTCAGCTACGGTCAGCATTCTGTCCGTCATGCGGTTGACAGTGCTTGCCAGTTCTTTGACTGCTTCCACGTTCGCCATGTCGTCCTCGTTCTCCTTCCTGCTTCTGAAACCCTCGTCCCCCGGAACCTGTATGCCCTGGCTCCGGCACCATGTGATGTAGCTCTGGTTTAGCGGATCTGTGACCTCCAGGTGGTCGAGATCGAGTACCGGGCGGTGCTGCGAGAGATCCCTGCCGCCCAGGTTGCGTATCGTACAGGTGGTCACATTGGAGAGTCCCATGTCCGAATCGTTCAGCTTGAGGTGGTAGTCGCCGGCGCCGTACATTCTGAGCAGATCGTCTTGCGAGACATACTCGTAGAGCTTGTCTGCCTGGCGGTGCCCCTGTTTCATGACGGGCCAGATCCGGTACAGGTAAACCACGACGCGGTCGTGGTACTCCGGCTTTTCCATCAGGCTACGCCAGTAGTCGAAGAATTTCGCCGGCTTGATGCGGGCGTCCGTAGTGTCGTCACGGAAGTGGCGCGTGATCGGCTTCGGCAGCGGTTTGACCAACACTTTCGGGGGCCGCTTCTTCCGCTCCTTTGGCGAAGCCGGCACTCTCACAGCACGCTGCGGCTCCGCTTCAGGCTCCCGATCCTCGGGAGCCGCTTCGTCTCGCAACTCCTGCTCGATCAGCTCCGCTTCCGTCTGCTGCTGTTGTTCCAGGTACTCCTCAAGCGCCTGGTCCTCAGGTGCTGGAGGCACGGGCTTGACTTCGTCTGCACCAGCCATTCAACCTCCATCGGCGCAGATGTGCGCAGATCGAGTCTATCACAGAGCGAAGAAAATTGAGACGGGGGGATTGACATCATGCTTGACATCGGCGCCATAGGAACATTTCCTGCCAAGAATGTTTCTAAAGGGAATCAACAACTTGCAAAGGCCGTCCGCTGCCCCGTAGTTGCATAAGGTATAAGTATCATATTGCACTGCGATTTCCGTTGTGGGATTATGCCCGCAGCGTGAGCCGATCCTTCGTGCATCCGGTTTTGGGCGCAGTGAACGTCCGCACCGACATTGTGCCAGACGGGGGCGACGAGCAGACGGCGGCTGTGATCCGCCTGATGACGGACTACGCCGTTCAGGACAGCCGCAGCGCCGCAGTCCAGGACGCAGTGCGTGAGGCGCAGATCGCCTACCCTGGACTGTCGCCGGAAGAGCAGATCTTTTATTACGTCCGGGGCCGCGTCCGGTTTGTCGAGGACGAGGTGACGGCCCTGCCGATCCAGACCTGGTATCAGGAGCCGATAGTCGAGGCGTTGATCCGCCCGGTGGATCTCCTCGCACAGCGTCCTGTGGCCCAGGGCGACTGCGACGACTTCTCCATGCTCGTCGCTGCGATGCTGCTTGCGCAGGGAATCCCCTGCTCCTACGTTACTGTCGCCGCCGATCCGAGGGATCCCCGCCAGTTCAGCCACGTCTACGTTGCGAGCTACCGCGGCGGCAAGAGGTTTCCCATCGACGCCAGCCATGGCGAGTATCCGGGCTGGGAAGCCGAGTCGCCGTACCGCAGGACGGAGTGGCCCGTGGCTGACGAGGAGATGGTTCGAAACAGAGCGCTGGCGCTGGCAATCGCGCTGGCAGCAGGAGTGTACATCCTATGCAGGTAGCGACTCCGGGTTGCGCCACTTGCCCTGTCGTGCCGGTCTCCGGCCTGGGCGACTGGTCACAGACTTTCCAGGACATGCTTACGAGCTGGTCGAAAGCCGGTCAGCAGATCCTGCTCAATCTCAACCAGCCGAAAGTGTACGAGTCTACGCCGACAGGTACGACAGTGTACTCCTCTGGAACCGGCGGGGCTTTGGGTCCGGTAGGCTCGCAGCGCACCGTGACCCCGGCGGAAAACGTGGTCGGGCAAATCTCCACCACGACACTCCTGGTGGTTGGCGGAATCGTCATCGTCGCAATGATGATGTTCAGAAAGGAAGAATGAGAATGCCACTGAGAGTAAAGAACATCGAACGGGGATTCCAGGATTCGCAAGGGAGATTCCATCCGATCCGTGCATCGAGCGACTATGACCCCATCCGGGCAGGTGACAATCTGCCTGAGGAACTAAAGACGAAGTTTTCCCGATCCGGCAGGAAGAAGACAGCCAAGAAAGCTGCGAAGAAAGCTGGGAAGAAAGCCTCGAAGAAGAAAGTGGTCGCTCGCGGTGCGGCCAAATTGGCTCAGCGGAAGCAGAGGAGGCGGAATCCGATCCCTGTCGACCGTTACATCAAGGCCAAGGTCAAACGCACCCGTAGCGGTGACATCAAGATCATGATCAGCTGACAATGACGCTGACTAATCCAGTTCTGGTTCCTCAAGCTCCTCCGGCTCCGCTGCGCTACACGAAGCCGGGGCGGGATCCCCGCTCCGGCTCTGTGCGGCGCGGCGTAGGGCAGTACACTCCGGACATAAATGATGTGGTCCTGCCGGAGGAGTATGGAGGATCCGGCATCAGTTGGAGTGGAGCAGCGACCAGTTACGGCACAGGCGTCGCCACTGCGGCTGCCTCCGGGCAGAACGTAGGGCAAGCTGCCGTTCTCGGAGGCGTGGCGACTGCGGGCCAGATCATGTCGGGCTTGACCGCTGCGGCCTGGGCCGTGCCTGTGATTGGCGCAGCGGTTGCCGGCGTCACGTTCTGGCTGTCTTCGATCTTCAGGCGGAACGCACAGAAGACAGCGGCCACTCAGATCGTGAATCAGATCGAGCCGAAACTGAAAGAGAACCTGAACGCCTATTTCTCCGGGCCGCGCACGAGGGAGAGCCAAGCGCAGGCACTGCACAACTTCGATGCGGCGTGGGAGGCGATGAGGCAGGCCTGTGCGAACTCGCAGCTGGGCGACGCTGGCCGCCGCTGCATCTCGGACCGGGACCGCGGCGCCTGCGTGTGGAAGGCGAGCTGTTCGCGCCGCATCGACGGCGTCTGCGTGGATTACGAACTGGATCCGGCGGGCGAGTGCTGGAACTGGTTTGTCGGCTACCGCGATCCGATTGAGAAGGATCCGATGCCAACGATGCTGGCGCAAGGCCGCAGCGCGTTGCCGGGCGTTGCGGATTCCCTGGCGTCTGGCGGCAGCCCGCTGCTGCTGCTGGCAGGCGCGGGACTGATCCTGTACTCGCTGCTGTCATCGAAAGGAGACTGACCTTGGCGATGATTCATCTCGGCTCCACGGATTGCCAATGCATCTCGCCGCCCTGCCCCTGCGACATGAAGCTCGTCTACGACCCCGGTCAGTGCCCGCTGGGGACGAAAGCGGAGATCTACCGCCCGGAATCCGCACCGGGCGTGGCAACGGCTGCAGTGGTGCAGTATCGGTGCATTCCGACATCGCCCGTGCTGGCGGGATTCGGAATCACGCCGCAATGGCTTCTCATTGGCGGCCTGGCATTGGCCGCGATCTGGTTTCTCAGCAGCGGAAAGGAGGACAATTAGCCATGCCCATAGTGCGGTTGGGAGCTACAAGTGAGGATGCTAATTCCAAAAACTTCAACGGCATAGTCACAGATCCCGGCCAGTGCCCTGCTGGCACTGTGGCAAATGCATTCAGAACGGCGGACTTGCCCAGCAGCAGGCGGGACGATCTCTCTCAACTGTTCGGCCCGGATCTGCCTGAGGTTCTGTACACATGCAACTTGCCTGAGCACGCTCCCACGGGTCCGGTCATCGACACTATTCAATCTGGCAACGGTGGCAGCCAGATTGCATCCAGTCCGCTTCCGCGGTGGCTTCTCCTCGGCGGTTTGATAGTGGCTGCGCTTTGGTTCTTCAGCAGCGGAAAGGGGAATTGATGCAGCTGCCAGTGCAAGGAAAATTCGACGAATCCCCAGGCTGGGCGCTGCGTCCGGCGTGGGGACAGCAGTACGGGCGCAGCAGCACCGGAGGCGGGCGGCCAGAATGGGGCCAACAGTATGGCCGCAGCCAGACTGCTGCTTCCCTGCGTCTGGCATGGGGACAGCAGTATGGCCGCAGCCAGACTGCGGCTGCGCTGCGGCCTGACAGCCCGTGGTCCAGGCAGAACCGCAATTCGCAGTGGGGCCGCCAGCGGATGCCCGAGGTGCGCAGATACCTGCGCGGGCTGGGCGGCGCGATCCCGGCAATTATGTCGGAGCCGGATTACGCGCAGGCCGCATCGGATCCGCAGTACTACTTCCAGGTTCTCTTTCCACGCTACAGCAATCAATACTGGCAGCAGTCGAAAGACTTCGCCGACGCGGTTATCGCCGATCTCCAGTCGAGAGGCTATGAACTGCGGAATCTGACTCTGGCCTGCGGTTCGCCGGACTGTTTCCCGGCCATGTACTCGTTCGTGATGGCCAAGGACGGACGATCCATGGATGCGAGCGCCGGGAATCCAATCCGGTTCAACAGTCCCAGAGAAGAGGCGGATTTCCTGGACGCAGCATTCGGCGGCAGCAGCAGCAGCCCCTATTGGAGCGGCGGTCCGGCGTCGACGTCTGACACGGATATTGGAGCGCTCATCGCCAATACGACTATCACAAGCGTGGTTGCCGGGGATCCAATATCTCCACAGAGTTGCGGGGCGCTGGTCGTCACTGCCAGCGGACCGCTCAAGGTGATCGGGGGGATGCTGCGGGGTGCGATGATCGGCTTCCGCTTTACGCATCTGGAGAGCGGAACAAGCTACCCGGCAAACGGAGAGATCTCCTGGGGAGGAAATCTTGCCAGCAGCCAAAGCTCCATCAACCCCCCGTCCTTTGCCACAGAGTCGTTCATCCTGACGCCGTTAACGAATCCCGGAAACTACAAGGTGGAGGTTTACGCCGGGTATCCGCCGCAAGTTCCCGGCCAGCTCAAAGGCACCTATTACCTCAGCGTGCCGCAGAGCAAGTGCATCACCAGCTACTATCCGTCGTCAAATCAGACGGCCAACACCGCATCTGCCACGGCCAACACCGCCGCTACCACGACCACCTACCGCCGCGACGTGCAACTGCTCGCGCCGGACGGCTACCGCGCCGGCGGGAGATTCACGCTGAAGGTTTGGGGTCCCCCGAACCAGACAGTGGAAATCGCTGCGTGGCAGAACTCGCTCAGCCACGGGCGCACGGCGTACGGAACTACGGATTCCTCCGGCTACTTCGAAATCAGCGGCGTCTGGGCGCCGGAGCACGCAGGCCGCTGGCAGGAGGACATCTATGTCGGAGGCGAGATCGTCGGCAGGCTGAGCTTCGAGATCACTGCGCCGCAGCAGACGCAACCGCCGGCGGACACGGTGGTGATCCTGCCTCCGGCGAACCAGCCGCCGCAGCCGGGATCGGGATCCTCTGTCGAAATTCCGTCTGACGGAACAGGCAATGGAAACGGAGATGCGGCGCCGTCGAGGCAAGCTGGATTCTCCATCTCGCCGACAGTGCTTCTTGTCGGTGCGGCGGCGCTGTTGTTCCTTTTGGGAGGCAAGAAATGACAGTGCAGCCCGCAGGAATTTCACAGACTGGATCGATTGTGCAGCCGTCCGGGCAGCAAGACTTGGCAACGGTCTACGCCCAATTGTTTGTGCTGGGATTCATCGCCTGGATCTTCTGGAGCGTGTTTGTTAAAGAAGACAAGCCGCAATCGTTTTCCGGATCCGGAAAGGAGAGGTGATGGAAGAAGAAAATATCGACTGGATGAAATACATCCTCATCGGACTGGGTGCGCTGCTTGTGTTCCAGTGGCTGCGCGGGCAGTACAGAATGTCATCCGAACTGGTTGTCGGAGGGCAGCCCCTGCAGCCACAGCAGCCGCAGCAGCCGCAGCAGCCGCAGAGCACATCGTCAATGCCGATGCCGGAGAGTACCGGCACTGCTCCTCCGGACGACGTGCTCAAGCAGGCAGCGCTCGATCCGGCGAAGGCGTCGCTCACCGGGGATTGGCGCTACAGCTGGCACGCCTGGAACTACTACCGGGCGCAGGCGGCCATCGAAGCGGGCCTGTGCTCGCCTCCGTGCTCGGAGTACGCGCCAGTGCTTGGCGAACGCTTCGGGCTGACCGACTCGCAGGGCCTGACGGCGAGCGAGTACCACGCATATCTGGCGCAGATCGGCATGGGCCGCCTGTTCTGGGGCCGTAACGCCGTGCAGAGCAGCTGGAGGATGTGAGCGATGATGTGCTCCATGGAACCGGGATTTATCAGCAGCACCCTGGACTGGGACGCTTACCTGCAAACCCCGCAAGGGCCGCAGGGGGCTGAGCAGACGGAGTGGAAAATCCCGGCCTGGATCTGGATCGCCGGCGCATTGGCATTGATGCTTGCGCTCAGGAGCGGGGAGGAACAGCGATGATGTTGCGGCTTGGCGCCTACGACCCCAACGAGGAAATGCTGGACGTCTACTACTCCTCCGGAGCGGACGTCACGGATCCCAACGAGGAAATGCTGAACTCCTACTACTCCTCCGGAGCGGGCGTCACGAATCCCGACTCCGTTCCATCCGGCGGATCCTTCAATACGATCTCAATTCCCGGAACAGTGCAGCCGCAGCAGCAGCCGGCGCAGCAACCGTCCGGGAACTCAGGTGCTCCGTCTGTGGACTCAGGCGCGGTGTACCGGGTCACGACTACGGCGAAAATGCCTCCGGATCTCCCTTGGGGTCTTTTGATCTTGGGCGCCGTGGCGCTGGTGATGCTTGTCAGAAACAATTAGAGGATTTTATGTTTGTGAATCTGGGCAGCACGGAATCAACGACGATTTCCAGCCAGGGCGGATTCCTCGTGGCGAACGCAACTGGCGCCGCTGCTGCGGACTGCTCGGATGTCCGCAACTGGAGGACCGCCGTGATCAACGGAAAATGCGTGCAGGTCTGCGGATCGGATCTGTCTACGGCGATTGAACTGGATCCTGCATCCTGTCGGCAGGGAACGATTCTCGGCATGGATGCCAAGACTGTTCTGCTCGCCGCCGCAGGAGGGATTCTGCTGCTGGTTCTGGTGAAATCATGAGGGACACGACCGGTCGTCTCGACATCCTGGCTTTCGGCATCCTCGAGCGCATCGTGCAGCGGGATCCGGTGGCAAGCGCAGTGTTCCGCCTGCTGGAGCCTCAGATCCGGGACACGCTGCGAGTGCTGGACGTGCCCTTGGTCCGCGCAGCAGTGAAGCAGGAAGCGGCTAAAGCGAAAGCGGAGAGCCGGCAGAAGGTGTCGCCGCCCCGGCGGAAGAGGAAGCAGATTCCGGCTGCGGTGACCGTGACCGGACCGGATGGCAGAGCCGAAGTCGTGGAAGCGGAGTGGGTCTCATGATGGTGCGTCTCGGAGCAGTTTCGGTAGCCGTGGTTGACAATCCGAACAAGTGCCCGGCGGGCACCTATCCGTCCACTGTCGCCGTCGCCACCGGAGCGTCCACGCCCCGCTATGAGTGCCTGTCTGGCGAGCCGTGGTACTGCGAGTGGTTCGGCATCGGTTGCAAGGGCGTTCCCACTGTGGCTCCCGCCGCGCCGCAGACGGAGCAGCAGATGCGGGATCCGGAGCAATGGACGCCGGAGACGAGCGTGGATGCGTCCAAGCAGGCCCAAGACGCAGTAACCGCCCAATGGCTCGCCAACACGGAAGGCGTCGCCCAGTTCCCGTCCTGGCTGTCGGAAACCGGAAACGATGTGAAGGACGCGTTGACGGCGCCGAGCTTGTGGTTCGTCGTGGGGGCCGCTGCAGTGGTGGCTGTGATCATTCTGGCAAAGAGGGTTTGACTATGCCTTTCATCAACGTTCATCCAGCGCCCGGTCTGGGGGAAATGCTGCCGGGATGGTATGTGGTTCCCAACAATCCGTTCCAGCCCCGCAAGCCTGTGGCGATTGGCAAAGGCATGGGGCTGATGCTGCCTGCGTCGACGCCGATTCCGCAGAATCCCCTGATCGACACGCTGAAAACCGTGGGGATGCCTGCGGGGCAGACAGGCAAAGTTGGCGTGATCAACGGGCTGGGAGTGATCGATCTGGAGCAGTATGCAGGGAAGCTCGATCCGCGCAGCTGGAGCATGAACACCTGGCTGATCGTCGGCGGCGCTTTGCTGCTCGTCCTGTTGATGACTCGCAAGGGCGCCAGCCGCTACGAGTACAAGGCGGCGAAAGCAGAGGCGAAGGCGCAATACTACTCGGCGCTCGCCGCCGCCAAGAAGAAGCATCCAACCTTCATCGGAGCTGTTTACCAGCGCTACCAACCGAAGGTGTTCCCGTCGTAGGAGACGAACATGAGCAGACGAACTGGTGGACTCGTGATGGTCACTCCGGAGCGCGTCAGGCGCTTCAACCGGAGCTGGCCTGGATCGAAACTGGATCCTGATCTCTACTACTACTTCGATTTCAACAGCGAAGGAACGCTGGTGGACGTATGGGCGCAGAGGACTCCCGGATCGAAACGAAGGATCGACACAGAGCCTTACGACGGGCCGGAACTCGTCGCGCTTGCCGAAGACGCGTACAACCTGCTCAGAACCCGGAAGTACAATCCGGCCCACGGCGACTACTACCTGGCCGACAGCCGCACGCGCACGCTGAAGCGAGTGCCTGGAGACGAGATCGGGGACTGGATAAGGCTGCAGAGTTCGACGCGCCGTCTGATCCGCGCGGGGAGCAATGATTTCTGGCGTCTGGTGAATTCCGGCTGGCGCATTGTGAACCCCTACCTGGGGTTCAAGCGGCTGGTCAAGGAACTCGAAGATCGCGGCGCAGAGTCGCCGCGCGCTCTCGCCGCATGGATCGGAAGGCGCAAGTATGGAGCCAAGCGGTTCCAGAAGATGGCGCAAGAGGCGAGGCGGGGCAAGCGGCGATGAACATCTACAGCACAGGCGGGGACGAGGCGGTCTGGACTCCGGACGGATCTGCGCACGCGCTCGGCAGCGCGGCGCACCTGGACTACGAGTCTGCAGTGGAGCTGCTGCGGATCCTGGGACTGGCGAAGGTCAGGAATCCGAAAAAAGGCGCTGGCGAGGAGGATCCCTGGCGCAAGACTTCGGAAGACCGCGTGAAGAAACTGCTTGCATCGCCGGACATCAAGTCCCGGTTCAAGGCGGTGCAGGAAGCGCTGCTCGAACTCGGCATGGCGCCGTCGAAGGACAAGGCGCAGGCAATCGTGCTGTGGTCGCCACGCCGCCTGGCGAACGTGAGCCTCAACAGCGGCAACCAGAAGACCGGGCCGACGCTGTGCACCAACGCCTCGCAGGCCAGCTGCCCCGATGGCACCAATAACGAGAGCGGATTCCGCTGCCCGCTGTACGACTCCGGCTGCTATGCGGAGGACGGCAACCAGGGTCTTCAACACACGGCCAAGCTCAACGAGGCGGCGGGGATCAACACGGGAAAGCGCGCAGTGGGCAAGGATCCGTCGAAGAGCCGCTACACGCCGGAGGACGTGGCCGAGGACGAGGCGGCGGTTCTCGGAATCGTGCATCCGTTCTGGCAGCTGCTCAGGCTGAACAACGGCGTCCGGCTGCACGTCGTCGGCGACTGCGTGACGCCGTCTGCGGCGAGAACCGTCGGCAGCGCGGCCAGGACGTTCGCCGAGAACAGGCTGACCGGCGCCGGGGTGCGCGAGAGCGGCGCGGCGGATGCGAAGAACGTGTGGAACTACACGCATGGCTGGCGCGATGTGCCGCGCTCGGCATGGCCGGGCGAGATCAGCGTGCTGGCCAGCTGCGACACGGTCGAGGATCTTGAGGAGGCGCACCGCAAGGGATACGGCGCCGCCGTGGTCGTGCCCGACTACATCCAGCAGAAGATCGGAGAGACGGCACGCTACTCCGGCAAGGCGATGACGACGGAGAACGGTTTCCGCCTGATCCCGTGCCCGTACGAGGTGGCTCACAAGAACAACCAAGGCCAGCGAATGTGGTGCATCGAGTGCAAGCTCTGCCTGCGGGACGAATTCCTGCACCGGACCCGGAGCGCAATCGCGTTCGCTGCGCACGGCACGTCTGGAGCGAAGCGTACCACGGCGCAGCTTATCCAGATCGAGAGTCTGACCCCAGGAGCATCAGCATGAGCGGATTGGACGCATTTTACCGGTCACTTGGCGTTGGCGGCGGGAAAAAGAATCCCTACCGCCGCAGCATTCGCAATCCAAAAGCGGCGTACTCCTTGGCCCGTCTGCAAAGCGAACTGGCGAGACTGCCAACGTACCATGAGAGCATCGCGGAGGTGAATGACGCCCTGGAACGCGCTCTACGCAAGCACGGGCTGTCGCTCGCCGGCTATGTCGACCAAGCCGTGCCGTACGACCAGACACGGATGATGATCCTGCCGACATCGGATCCCATGCTCTATATCTCCGTGCAGGTCTACCGCACTCCCAACGGGAGGTACGAGCTGACGACGTATGCGACGCGGGACGCCCGGCGCCGGCGCAATCCGGAGGGCGACGTGGAGGACACGGCAGCAGAGTACATCATCCACGGGCTGATCCAGCAGTGGCGATCCGAAGTGTTGTCCGGCAATTCTGTTTACGAGGAAGCGATTCCCCTGGGCAAAGGCGCAGCGATGATCGTGCGCCCTGCGGAAACCTACGAGGAACGGGAATCCGTGCTCTTCGACGTCTACTTCTGGACGGAGGCCAGCGGCGCCGGCGGAGAATGGAAGCGCAACAGCGACGTCTATTACGAATCGCTGGTCAGCTCGGACGACTGGAGCTTTTCGGATCTCAAGGAGGCTTTGCACTACGCCATGCATCACAAGACCCTGCGCGGGTTCCAGCCCGTGCATTCCAGGGTGACGGGCAAGGTTCTGCCGCCGGAAACCCGGTTCGGCATCATGCGCAACCCGGGAGAGGACGAGCCGACGGAATTCGAAGTCGACTCCGACGTCCCCGCCGGCTCCGGCGAGGAGCCGCCAGAACTGCCGCGACCGGAGCTTGCGCTCGACCGCGCCGAGGGGATTTACGAGGAATTCCACGGCAAACCGAGCGAGGAGCTGATCCAATCGGAAGAGGAAATCCGCTTGCGCGACACGCTGGCCGTGCTCGGGCGCCTGGTGCAGATCATCGTGGAATCGGCAGACGCGGACCGCTACTCGATCACGTTCGGAGACGATACGCTGCTGTGCGTCAGCGACGATGGCAAGCAGCTCTACGCCGTGGGCGGCGACCAGAGTCTCGACCTGGAGTCTCTGGGAGTCTCCGGCCCTGCTGCTGAAAAGGACAAGGTTTTTGTCGGATCTGCGCTGCAGGTGACCTACCGCACGCGGAAGCAGTTCGACGACTTCGCCGAAGTGGACTACGTCCACGATTTCGGCGAGGATGGCGGAACATTGCCGCTGCTGGTGTACGACCGCCTCAACCAGACGGTGGAATTCGCCGGCGGCGACTACGAGATCAAGCGCGAGGGCATCGTCAACTGACGCAGCCACCGCCTTGAGAAACCAACAGGGAGGCCTGTATGGCGACAATCAAGCTGGTGCGGCGGCTAGCCAATCCCCGGAGAGTCCGCCGCACCAATCCGAGAAAAAGGCGGCTGAAGTCGCGCCGCCGCAACCCTGCGCTCGTGCTCACGCTGGGCGCAGTCAATCCGAAACCCAAAAGGAGAAAGAACAGTATGGCTCGTTCCTATCGTCGTCGCAAGAACGCCCGGCGCCGCCGCACGGCCCGCAAGGCGATGGTGTTTCCTCTCATCCGCGTGAAGGCCAACCGCCGCCGCCGCCGCCGCCGGAATCCGGTCGTCATCCGCACTCGCCGGCGCTACGCCCGCAGGCGCCGGAATCCCGTGTTCAGCCCGGGCAACTGGACTGTCGTTGGCGGCGGCCTCGTCGGCGTGGCGGCCACCCGGTTCCTGGGACAGGTGATCCCGCTGGGAATGCTGGGTTTCGCCGGCGGCATGGCTCCGTTGCTGCGCGACGCCATTGCGGCGTTCGTGGTGAGCTGGGGCGGCAACGCCGTAGTGGGCACCGGCAGCGACAGCAAGACCAAGTTCCGCGACGGCATCACCTTCGGGGCGTTGATGCAGGTCGCGAGCACGGCGATCTCTGCCTTCGTGCCGAGTCTGCGGCAGTACGGCTTCGGCATCAGCGGCATGGGCTACATGATGCCGGCGCAGTTCCCGGTTCCGCAGAATCCGCTCGCTCTGCCGCCCGCTCCGGCTCCGCAGGCCCGTGTCACTGCCAACGGCCTGTCCCGCGCGTTCGGCACTGCATTCTGACGTTGTTTTCCGCAGAGGGGGCGCCCGTACAAGGCGCGGCGCCCCGTCGGCGGCGGTGAGAAACCAGGCCCGGCAGAGATGCCGGAGACGATTCACAGCATCCGCCCCAAGGGCGGGAAGGAGACAATGCAATGGCTGCTTATGACCAGATGATTCTCGATGCATTTCGCAGCGAGACGTACGTCAACAACCGGATGGACGTGCAGCACACGCCCATCTACGACACCATCGAAATCGCTGCCGCAACCGCAGTGACCGAGCTGAACACGGCGTTCTTCACCAACGTCGGGCCGGCCAGCAACAAGACCAAGGCGAAGACCAACATGAGCCAGTCGCGGCGGCTGCCCGCTCCGGAGGCGTTCTCGATCTTCGGATTCCGCCTGCGTTGGCGCGAGGACATTCTGCCCGCCGACTTGTTCGGGATTTTGGACAACTTCGTGCTCCAGTTCTACCTGGGCCAGAAGATCTACCAGGAAGCTCCGCTGTGGTACTTCAGCCCCGGCGGCGGCGTCAACGCGGTTGTGGCTCTGGACGGCGCATCGTCCGCCACGACCATCGACTACTTCACCAACGGCGTGCCGCATCGCGAGTCGATGCACAAGCTCGCCATCCCCATCGTCATCGAGAACCAGATGACGTTCTGGGCGCAGTTGTCCGGCGGCACCTACACTCTGGCCACCAGCGCCAACGGCGGCACCGGACTCCAGCTCCAGCTCATCCTCGACGGCTTCTACGCCCGCGGCGTGCAGTGAGAATCCGCCAGTCCGTGGCGGCAACCGGGAGGGGGCTTCCCGAAGCCCCCTCCCCTGATTCAAAATTGATGTGACAGGAGAAACGCACCATGCGCAACAATCCCTATGCGCCGCCGGCGATCCGAGGACTCGGCCAGCAGCCGGAAACGGCCCGGTACATTGACATCCCCCGGTTCCACCGCATCGATGTGTCGCTGGCGGCGAGCGAATTCATCCGCGACCGGGCAAGCGAGTTCAGCGACGAGGGCGATTTCATTCTCAGGGCCATCACAGTGGCTTCTTTCACCGGCGCATTCAGCGTGCAGTTCACCGACGCCAACGGCTACGCGCTGTCCAACACGCTTATCAACCACTACACGTTCCTGGGCGCGAACAACAGCCCTGTGCCGTTCCCGGTGTTCCCCGAGGTTGTGTTCCCCAAGAGCAGCAAGATCAGCCTGAACATTCTCAACCTGACCAGTGCACCCAACACGGTGGTCTTCCTGCTGCACGGAGTGATGCGGGCGCAGGCGCTCAGGTAAGGAGGGCGGGCGATGGACTACTTCGACCTGCCGTTCTTCTACGCTTATGACGCGTCGGTTTTGGCTAATGGCCAGAGCTACGACGGCCTGTCGCTCGCAGTCGACCGGGACGCCGAGTTCCGCTTGCGGGCCGTGTTCGGAATCAACCTGGTGTGCTCCGGCGGACTATACTTCTACGACGGCAGCGGGAGGCCTGCGACGCCGGGCGGATTTATCCACACGGGCAATCAGCCGCTGCTCGTGCAGCCGGAGATCGTCTATCCTCCCGCAGGGCAGATCCGGTTCAATCTGTCGAACGTGCAGCGGGCGGCGCACAACTACACCGGCGTGCAGAAGGCGTACTACAGCATCCTGGGATTCTACGGTGTGAAGCGGTTCACGGGCGCCGCTGCGCAGCTGATGATCGAACAGAGCCACAGCAAGGTGCCGTACCGCTACTACCCTTACCAAATCCGCAACGACCTGACGGTGAACATCTACAGCCACATCGCGCCCGGCTTCACGCAGGAAGAAGCGCCAAGGCAGTTCCTGGTCGAGGTGGACAACTACGGCTACGACTGGTTCGCTTTGGCGGGCGAGCCGGGCCTGCTCAACAACAAGCTGCTGCTGATGCCTTACGATTCCAGCGGCACGAGACAGCTCGCGAGCGACTTCGTGCCGTCGTCGTTCCTGGCGTGGCTCCCGCACCGCCCATGGGCCTGTTTCCCTTCAGCGCCCGTGTTCTTCCCGGCCAGTTCACAAATGCGGATCGACTGGAAGAGCCGCTACACGGACGCGGACACGCTGCCTGCGGTTGTGCCGATCACGCTGATCGGAGCAAGGAGGATCGGATGCTGAACGCCATTGCCGACGGATTCACGCTGCATCCCGGCATGATCGAAGGGCCGGGCCGCTACGAGCCGCTTGCCATTGCACAACTCGAACTGCTGCGCCAGGCGCGGACATACAAGCCGAACTGGGTGCTGGTGCCGGAGAACAACCAGCAGATCCCCGCGTTCGGCAGCTACCAGTACCAGGTTCACCTCAAGCCGGGCAGCTGGCTGTACGGCTTGCAGCTGACCGTGCTCGATGTTCTGGACCAGCCGGAGCTGGCGATGGACAAGGCCGTGCTGAGCGTGCAGATCACGGAGACCTACAGCGGAGCGCAGATCTTCAGTGATCACAGCCGGACACAGCCGTTGTGCAACCAGTGCTGGTTCGGCGACACATCCCGGCTCCAGTTTTTCCTGCTCGCGGAGCCGAAGGTCGTCATCGATCCGGGCGACCTGGACGTCGACGTCTGCAATCTGACTGACTCGGCCCGCAAGTGGAACCTGATCTTGTTCACGGCTGAGCCTTACGAGCTGGTGGAGGCGTGACCATGGCATCGGGGTACTATGTGGCAGGTTACCTGACCAACGCGGATCTGAGACGGCTGCGCAGCATTCAGCGTGCTCTGGATTCCATCTACAACGACTCCGGGCTGCTAACTGCGGCCCAGCGGGACAGGATCCTGATCGCTTGCTCTGACGCGCTGGAGCACTACAACCAGTACTACTACGGGTGGGATCTGCAGGAGACCCAAAAGCATCTGGAGAAGGTGAAGGATTCCGCCAGCATCATCAGCAATGAGTTGTACTGGCTGATGATGCGGATCGAAAAGAACCCCTACCTGACACCGGACAGGAAGAGAAAGTACCGCAAGCATATCCATACAATCCAGAAGGCGATGTCTGGTCTCAAGGCCAGGAAGGACGGACTCTGATGCTGCAAGGCCAGTATGTTCCGAAGGCGAACGACGCGGACCGCACGCTGTGGACGCTGACGCTGGAAACGCCCCGCTGGAAGAGCGAGCGCCTGTTCGGCTCGAGCCGCTACCGCGAGGACCAGCCGCCGTGGCTGGTGATGCCGCCGAACGCGGTTCCGTTCCAGAAGTTCAACTCCATTGCGCTGCCTGCAGCGAACGGAAACGATGTAACCGTGCTGCAGTTCGTCGTTCCGCAGGGCTACGACGGCGTCATCAGCTCGCTGGTGCAGCAGTACACGGGGACCGGGTTTGTCGACGGCAGCGGCGATCTGAAGTGGCGCATCCGCATCGGCGACCGCTGGGCCGAGGACATGGGCAACATGATCACCCAGCTGGGCAGCCTGCAGTCGCCTTACCAGATCTACCGCAGCGGGATCCGGCTGCGAGACCGCGACGCGGTCAGCTATGTGGTCAACCACGCAGTGGGAAGCAGTCTTAGCGGAGGCCGCATCATCTGCGGCTGCTTCGGGTGGTACTATCCCACGGCCTGAGGTGAGGGATGGCTAATGGACTTTACCGCAAAGCATGCGAGGCGTACAGCTTCCCGAACATCATCGGGCATAGCGTCCGGGTGAGCCTGATCCGGACTGCCGGGGGCTACACGCCGAACCTGCAAACCGATCAGTTCTATGCGGTCATTCCGCCCGCTGCGGTAGTCTTCGACGGCCCGGTGCTGACCGGCAAAACCTTCACCGGCGGCGTTTTCAAGGCTGATGACGTCAACTTCGGCGTCGTGCCCGCCAGTCCTGCTGCGGATGGAATGATCATCTGGCGGGACACGGGCAATCCGGCCACCAGCGAGCTGCTGGTGTGGTACGACACCGCGCCAGGCCTGCCGGTGACACCGGACGGGCAGAACTTCATCGTGGTGCAGTGGCCGCCGACGTTCATTTTCCGGTTGTGAGGGCGTGATGGCAATCAGCATTCTGTGGATCGACGGATTCGACGAGATCGGCGGCCAGGATCAGAAGTACTCGGCCTCCGAGCGCTCGACCAACCAATTATCCGGGCCGAATGCAGCCTACGGTTACGGCAGGTCGCTGCGGGTGCAGAACGGCTGGGTCGCGCCGGTGCTTTCCGGCGCTCCGTTCACCATCTTGTTCTCAGCGTTTGATTTGATCCTGTATTCCAATTACGACGTCACGCAGCTGCAGTTCGAGTTCTGGGATGCAGCGGCTGGAGCCGTGCAATGCTACCTGAAAACCGCGTTGAATCAAACTACCATTGGCTACGATCTGCAGTTGTACCGGGGAGCGGCACTGCTCTACACCTGGACCGGCGTTCTGCAGCACGGCGTCTGGCAGCACGTCAGCCTGCGGTACAAGGTTGACCCGGTCGCCGGAAGCGTGACCCTTGCGGTGAACGGCGTCGACAAGGGCACGTTCACCGGCAACACGCAGAACACGGCCAACACCCGGGTGGACAGGTTCCGGCTGAACATGACAGTCGACAATGACCGGGTCAACGTCGATAACTGGATCATCGCCACCGGACTAGCGGCGGATCCGCTGCTGCCAGTGACCCGGGTTTATGGCGCTCTGATGCCGAACGCCAATGTCGCCGTGCAGTTTACTCCCAACGCCGGAACGAACTGGTCCAACGTGAACCAGATCCCGCCGAACGACACCAGTTACAACAGCACATCGATCTCCGGCAACCGGGACGTGTTCTCCCATGCAGATCCCGGGTCGGTCGGCGACACAGTTCTTGCGGTGCGTGCCGACGCCCGCGCGTATGCGGACGCGGGCGATCAGATCCAAAACCTGGTGCGGGTGTCGGGGACGGATTACTACGGCACGGCGAAGTCGCCGACGACGAGCTACTTCAGCTACGGCCACATCTGGCAGAACAACCCGGCGACCAGTGCGCCGTGGACGCCGAGCGAGGCGATCAATGCAGGATTCGGATACAGGAGGGTGTAAATGGCCTACACATTTCTCTGGATAGATGGGTTCGACGAGATCGGAAACGCCAATCAGAAGTACACTGATGGCGGCGAGATCACCCAAGGGCTGGGCACCAGCACCAACGCCCCGTTCTCCTATGGGAGATCCTTGGGTTGGTCCAGTACAAGCGCGACTTTGCAAAAGGTTGTTTCCGGCGCTCCGTATACGGTCTTCTTCGTGGGTTTCCATTTCCTGATAAACAGCCCAGACACTACGGAGAGGAACTTTCTCCAGTTTCTGGATGCGCAGAACAACGTCGTGCAGATCGAGCTGCGGAGGATCTGGGACAACGTGCTGCTGAAGCACGTCCTCCGCCTGTACAGAGGATCCACGCTGCTTGCCACCAGCTCTGACGGAATCCCGCAGAATACTTGGGTATGGCTCAGCGTGAAGCACGTCTGCAGCCAAACCACCGGGGTGGTGGAGGTAAAACTCAACAACGCAACCGTGCTCACCTACAGCGGGAACACCCAGAACGGGGCTGTAACGCAAGTGCATCGTCCGGCGATCCTGAGCGGAGCCACTCTAAACAGTGCTTTCAATGTAGACAACCTGGTGATCGCCACCGGGCTTGCATCCGATCCACCGCTTCCCGAGTGCCGGGTCTTCGGCGCGGTGGTTCCCACATCCAACTTCAACGTGCAGTTTACTCCCAACGCCGGAACGAACTGGTCCAACGTGAACGAGATCCCGCCGAACGACGACACCAGCTACAACTTCTCGAACACGGTTGGCGCAACGGACGTGTTTGTCTGCGCCCCGCCGACGCTTACCGGGGTGATCCCGGCGATCAAGGTCAACTTCCGGGCGCGGAAGGATGACGCCGGAGTCCGGGAGCTTGCACCGATCATCCGGCCCGGAGCGACGAATCACCAGGGAACGGCCATCGAGATCCTCTCGAACTACTTCAATCGGGGTTATATGTGGACGATGAATCCCGACACCGGGCAAGCGTGGAACCCAGGCGATGTCGCGAATCTGAAGTTCGGATACAGGATCGTGACCTGATATGGCTGTTCGCGTCAGCCAGACGAACAAGGAGATCGCGGGGACGTCGTCCTCGCCGACTGCCCGCGTCACGCAGGCGAATGCGGAGATCCTGTCCACTGA
>Ga0272446_1000839_pt1 | contig 46842 bp, 34 predicted proteins | sample YNPCB0061_FD_194587 | JGI IMG/M metagenome (GOLD analysis project Ga0272446, IMG submission 194587) | Hot spring microbial mat communities from Yellowstone National Park, WY, United States - YNP-CB-006-1 | ecosystem: Environmental > Aquatic > Thermal springs > Hot (42-90C) > Sediment | place...
AGGCCCCGAGTCTAAATAACCCCAGCGGGTACAGGAGCCCGAGCAACCTGACAAAGAGCAAACGGGGAGCTGGGTTAACAACTGGCCGCAAAAACCGGGGCCCTCCGGGGCATGGTGCCTTGGAGGGCAGTAGGGAAGGCGTGAGCCTTCCGTGGATGAAGGACCTTCAGCGCGGAGGTGACAGCCATGGTGTAGCGAGACAGAAGCGGTGGGACCGCCGCTCGTGGGCCTCGGCTCGAGTCGTTGGGCGAGGCGACGGGCGGCGGGCCGACTATCGATGAACCGGACGAGGCGGAAGGCACCGCGAAGGACAGCCGGGTGCGGCCGGGAGGCCGACAACCGAATGACCAGGCGAGGCGCAGCCCCGGCCGGGCGAGTGTCGCGCGAGACCTGTCCGCGGTGGGCGCCGCCGTGGCTTGCGCGCGCGTCCGCTGCAACCTGCGTGCAGAACGCGCGGCCCGCGCGTCCCTGTGCCGCAGTCTGGTCCTCGGGACGTCATCTTGGTGGCCGGAGCCCCGAGGGAAACCCGCACCACCGGCGGCGAATCATCGATTCTTCGGCGGGGGGAGGCCTTTGCACGCCGTGAAATGCCACTTCCCCACCCGGGGAGACGCCTCTGCACGCCGTGAAATGCCACTTCCCCACCCGGGGGACGCCTTTGCGCGCCGTGAAATGCCACTTCCCCACCCGGGGAGACGCCTTTACACGCCGTGAAATGCCACTTCCCCACTCCGGGGGGCGCCTTTGCACGGCTGAACATCCCACCCGCCGTCGCAACCCCGACCCTCACGCACGTGACGTGCGCGAATCACCGCAGGGCTTGTGCTGCAACACAGCCTCCTCTCCGCTGTCCTTGGCTGCGCAATCACCGGCCGCGCAACGTTGTACCCGAGACGCTCGCCCAGCTCCGGGCGATCCCTTCGACGCAATGCGCTCAGGCCGGCACGAGTTGCAGCAGCGAAACCTCGGGACGGCAGAGGAAGCGTACCGGCGGTGAAATCGTGGATACTCCCCGCGAAACATAGACCGGACAGCAGGGACCTTGAACTAGACCCTCCTGGTACTTTCGCCCATAGCGCGACGGCAGGCGGGGTGCGCCATAGAAAGGAACTTGCACCTGTCCGCCGTGCGTGTGCCCGCTCACCATCAGGTCGACGCGTGTGCGGCCGGGCATCTGCTCGGCGTAGTCGGGATTGTGAGAAAGCACGATCCTGGGGATCTGGGGAGGGATGCCCTGCAACGCTTGCTCCAGGAGCTGGTCGTCTTCCATCAGGTCGCCGACACCCGCGATGGCGAGCCGATCGCCACGGCGGCTCAGCATGCTGGATCGGTTATCGATGAGGTCGATGCCGGCTCGCCGCAACGCCGTGCGGGTGATGCCCGGACCATCCCAGTGGTCGTGGTTGCCGAGCACGGCGAAGGCCCCCTCCCGCGCCTGCAACGCCGCAAACGGCGCGATCCCGGCTTCGATGTGGGAAGCACCCCCGAGCACGTAATCGCCGAGCAGCAACACCAGATCCGGAGCCAGCCCATTGGCCATCTCCACGGCATGCGCGATGTACTCCGGCGAGGTGTAAGGACCGCAATGCGTGTCCGATAGCAGCACCACCCGCGCGTCATGCCAGGCCGATCCAAGGCCGCGAATCCGAATCGTGGACCGCTCGACACGGATCCATCTGGGCTCGATCAGCCAGGCGTCGCAGGCGACAGCGCCCGACAGGCCCAGGAGGCCGACCATCGCACGACGTCGTGACACAAGGCGGGTGTGATGGTTTCCTGCACGGTGGGGCAACGATGGAAGCGGCATGTCGATTCCTGGGTAACGGTCCCTGCTGGAACCTATTCCCAACCTGACAGGCAACGTATTGCATCCCGCGGCGTACCCAGGGAAGTTCGAAGGAAGGATCACGGCGAATCCGTGGCGGCAAGCATGCACTCCAGGCGCATTCGACGAGCGCCGGTTCCGGCGGTCCGCCCAGCCCGAGCGGTCGCGGCGCCGCGGGACAACGAACCACATACAACACCACAGCGCGAGCAAGGAATGGGTCGGCCCGCGGCGGCGCTAACCACCGGGCGTTCCGCGTTCGCGTTGCCAGCGTGTCTTCACCTCATCCCCCGCTCCGGCCCTTCCCTCGTCGTGCGAGCGGGAGTAGCCTCCGCTCATGTCGGCTCCCAATCGACTCGCCCGCGTGGTGGCGAAATTCGACGTCCTCCCGAAGCCCCTGCGCAGCCGTGCCATCACCCTTTTCATGGGACGCATGGTGCCCTACGTGTGGACCTCCGACGTCCGGATCGAGCTGCTCACGCCGGACAGGTGCGTGGCGAGCATCCCCAACCACCGACAAGTGCGCAACCACATCGGCGGAATCCACGCCGCCGCCATGGCGCTGCTCGCAGAAACCGCAACGGGCTTCGTGGTCGCGATGAATGTCCCCGACACCCATGTGCCCGTCATCAAGACCCTGCACGTGGACTACAAGAAGCGTCTGCAAGGCGCGTTGCGCGTCGAGGCGTGGCTGACCGAGGATCAGCGGGAGCGCATCCGCACGGAGGATAAGGGCGACGTTTCGGTGCATGTGCGTGCCACCGACCAAGCCGGGCAGGAGCCCATCGCATGCGAGATGACGTGGGCCTGGATTCCGAAGCAGCGTCGACCAGCGCAGGCATGACATGCAGCAGTCGCGATGGTGGACAGTCGCGTGGATGGCAGCGGCGCTGTCGTGCAGCGGGAGCGATCGGCCGTTGCGCACACCGCCGGCGCCGGGCAGCGCGGCGTCGGTCGAGCCTCCCGCAGCACCCCGGCGGAGCGAGGTCGAAGCGCGAGCACGGTCGCTGCTGGTCCAGGCCCGCGAGGCGCGCAAGGCAGGTGATTCGAAGGCCGACGAGCTCTTCGAGGCGGCGCTCGCCTTGTGGGAGCATGCGGCCGGCGGGCGGGCCACAGTCGTGGGCATGTACGACGAAGCCAACACGCGCCCTTCGGCGGAGCCGAAAATCTTCGCGGGTACAAGAGACGGTCGCGTCGTGGCGCAGGCGTGGGGCAACTCGATCGCGGTGTTCGACGCCTCGGCCTGGCGCCTGACCGAGCTGCTGGAAGGCCATGCGGCGCCGGTGATGTCGATCGGGTTCAGCGGGGATGGCACATGGCTCTTTTCCAGCTCCCTCGACGGCACGGTACGTCAATGGAACGTGCAGGAAGCAGCCGCCGCCGGATCGACAGGGCCGATGCCCGTGGCGACCGGCGTCGCGATGTCGCCGGACGGAGCCGTGGCCGCCTACCAGTGCGGTCCCCACGTGTGCTTCTGGCAAGCCGGAACCCCCGCGCCGCAGACGCGCCAGGTCCGCCCCCAGGACGGGTGCCTTGCGGTTCGGCACTGGCTGGATGCCAACACGCTGGTAACCGGCGAGGACCATGGCGACCTGTGCCTGCTGGACCCGGCGACGGGAGCCGCGCGCACGACGGTCCCTTTCGTCGGCGGATACCTCGCGTTCGCATCGCACGGCTCGACGATGCTCGCGAGCGTGCTGATGCGCGAGTCCGTACGGGCAGAGGTGTGGGACGGCTCGACGGGGAGACGCCTTCACACGCTGGACATGCAGCAGTCGGGCGGACAGGGCCCGATCCGGATCGAAGGCCCGCCGACCGTCTCGCCGGATGGATCCCGGATTGCCGCGCCGACTGGACCGCGAGAGGTGACGTTCTGGAGCGCAAGGACGGGCGCGGTCGATGGACGGATGACCACGCGCGTGCCGGTGGGCAATCCGGTCTACGTAAACGACGGCAGATTGCTTCTTCCCCACTGGCGCGGCAGGAGCTTCGACATCGCCGCTTCGGCAACGTCCGAACCGGTCGAGGGATTCACCATGCCCGCGTTGGCCGACCCTGAGCTCTCGAGCCCGTCGGGCAGCGCTTTCCTCTTGCTTCGCACAGCCACGGGGCTTGCCGGCTGGTCGCTCGCGTCGGGTCGCGAGCTGCGGTGGCGTGTCCCGCGACCGATCCCTGGTCGGGCGGGTATCCGCTGCAGCGCAAACGGCGACCTCCTCGCGCTACCGTCGAGCAACCAGGTGCTCGTCGTGAGCCTGCAAGACGGACACACGCTGCTCGAGCACGCCGTGCCCCCCGCAAGCGTGCTGACCGCCGCAACGCTGACAAGCACCACACCGCCGAAGCTGGTCACCGTGTCCTCGGAGGTCGGCCCTGCGCGCCCGGGAAAGAGCCAGCATGGAACCATCGAGCTAGTAAACCTGGATGCACCGCAGGCAGCCACGAGGCGGCTTTCCATCGCTGCTCATTTGGGCGCACAACTTTCTCGCGACGGTGCAGTCGTCGCCACCGTGGCAAGCGGACAGGGCGTGGTGATCACCACGTTGCCGACAGGGCGTCGGGGCAGGCCGATCCCGATCGCCGGGTCGTGGATGCTGTCGCCCGACGGCCGGACCATCGTGTGGGCAGGTCCTCCGGCGTCAGGAAGCGAGGGGGCCAGCACGATCAGGATTGTGGACGTGGCAACGGGCGCCGAGCGGTTGCTGGCGGAGCTGCCCGCTTCGGCCGGTCCGATGACCTTCTATCCCGACGGATCCGTCGTGGTGTGCAGCTCGGGGCTGCCGCAGGGCGGCACCATGATTTCGGCCCTTGACGTGAGGTCGGCACGCACGGTTTGGAAGCGCGAGCTTCCCGGCGCTGCATCCACGGCGGAGCTGTTGGTCACCGATGGCGGGACGCGCGTGCTGGCCCGGGACAGGAGCGGTCGGATCCATGTGCTGTCCGCGGTGGACGGCGCTTACCTCTTCAGCCTGGCGCTGACGGCTGATGGCCGATCGTGGTTTGCGTGGGACGCGGCGGGAAAGGTCGAAACGGGAGGCGTCGCGGGCGATGCGATGCTCGCTTGCAAGGTGGGAATGAGGGTCCTGCCGTTCGACGCATGCGAGCACCGCATGTTGCGCAAGGGGCTGGTGTCGGACGGGTTGCGAGGGAAGTAGGTCCGGGTTCCGGAGGGCTACTCGCGGGTAAAGTTGACGACACCAACGCTTCCGTCGCGATCGATGCGGAGGGCGAACGTCCCGGCCTGGGTGCTGAGGAACAGGACGGCGTACTTCTCACGGGAGACGAGTCGGAGATCGGAGATGGTGCTCGTCTTTTGCACCTGGCCGTCCTTGACGAGATCGTCGAAGAGCACATGGTCCGGGACCTTGGCGATCTCCTTGATCGGGGCCAGACGCATGCGAAGCGCGCCACGCTCCCCGCCCGTCCACACCACCAGCAGCTTGCCATCGAGCTCCGCAGCGAGGACCGACGACACGGGAGCCAGGGTCAGCTCGCCCTTGAGCAGGTCACCGAGTGTGATGGATTCGGTGGAGCAGGCTGCGGGCGTGCACCGGCTCTGCGTGATGACCGCGCTGAGCATGCCTTCGGATCGTGGGATGTCGACCCGCGTAAGGCTGGCATCGGTCTTGCGGCAATTGAGCACTCCCCCGTAGCCGACGACCTGCACGGGCTTGGTCCAGCGGTCGCCCACGAGGAAGCTCATGAACTCGCTCTGCTTGCCACGCACTCTGGCGACGGTGAGACCCGAGCTTCGGCAACCGGTGATCTCGAAAGGCGCCTCGGGATCTGGCTGAGAGGGGCCAGGCTCCGCCAGCACCCCGATCGGCGCGGGGGTGCCGGGCCCAGCGGCGGCTGCGCGCACATCGACGCTGCCGAGCCAGATTTCGTTGAAGGAGTTCGTGCCGCGATAGACCATGTGGTTCCACAGCAGTGCAGCGTCGCGCGCGGGATCAGCGAGCTTCAGGTCGGGCACGACGGGCAGCTTCTGAGCGGGCGACGCCCCGGTCTTGCGCACGAGCTCGAGCCGCCGGGTCGACTCGTCGTAGCCGAGCAAGGCCACGAACCCGTCTTTCGCTGCATAACCTCCAAGGCTCGTGACCGCTTCGACACGCTCGCCCGAGCCCGACCGGAACACGCCTTCGCTGCCGCGCTTGCCCGCGAAGATGAGAACGTCGGCGTCGTCGTCGGCCGTGCCCAGAAGCTGGAGCCCCACCGGTGAAGCGACCACCGAAGCAGGTAGCGCGCTGCACAATCCAGTCGCGTTCGAAGCGGAGACGCTGCAGAGAAGATACCGAGTCGGGCCGTCCTTGTCTTCGAACAGGAATCGCACCGCGGAAGAGGGATGGGTCTCCAGCGCCAACGCCTTGAGGTCCGCCGCGACCTTGACGATGGGTTTGGCATCTTTGAGCATGTCGACGGACATGGGCGAGGCAGGAGGAGGCGGCGGCACGGCGGGAGCGGTGGGCCCCGCGGTGCCCAGCCCTTCTTTGGCGGCCTGCTCCCATGTCCGGTCGATGACGTCGGACAGGTCTTGCTGAAAAGCGACGTTGGAGCGAAGAGCGGTGGCGAGCTTTTCTGCCCAGCTTCCCAGGTCGGCCCGCCCCTCTTGGGTTCGCGAGGACGCCACGAGAGCTTCGCGCAGCTCGTGAGCGTGCCTTGCGCACCGGTCCGGCCACGGCTCCGCGCCGGCGGACACGCGAGAAACGTCAGCCTGGGTCATGGCGGAAAGCTGAATGGCGCGGAAGCGCAGGCTGGGTTTCTCAGCGGGCTTGAGGGCTTCGCCGAGCAGACAGCCCTGCAGCGCCACCCACGACGTGCCGACCCGCTCCGTGGCCTTGGCGTTCATGTAGCGCGCAAGCCCAAATCCGCCTGCTCCAAGGAGAGCGAGCAGCACGACTCCTCCAAGGAGGAACTTCCTGCGGCGCCCGGCCGAGTCTTGATACATCGCGAGCACCGTGCGCGAACCGTCCTCGAACTTCTTGCCAAACCATCCCATGAAATCACTTTAGGCGAACAGGGCAACGCCGTTCAAGGTTTCGCCAGGGAATCGATCAGCAGGAGGCCAGTCAGAACGCCGCGGAGAGCGCGGCGGGCGGCGAATCCGGAACCTTGATGGGTTCACTGGTCGGCGCCGATCGGACCGGGTTGGGGCGCGACGGACGCGGCGTGGCGGGCGTCGGCGTGGCCGGCGTGGACGACGGCGGTGGTGCCGAGGCGGTCACCGTCGGGACAACCGCGGTGTCCGCCGGAGGAGCAGACGCGTCGGCCGCGCTATCGACGGATGAGGCGGCAGCGGCTTCGCGCTCGCGTTTGCGCCGCAACTCGGCGCGCTTCTGTGCGGCAGCACGGGCGGCTTCGTCGTCGAGGTCCATCTCGATGGGGATCTGGGCCAAGACAGCACTGAGGTCGGGTTCCGCAGCAGGCTCGGACGACGCCGATGGGAGCAGCGCGACAGCCGAAAGGATGGGGGCCGCCGAGGTCGCCATCGGTTCGGGTGCGTTGGGAGGAGGCGGGGTCCGCGCCCGCATGAGGAATCCCCCGGCAAAGCCGATGCCGAGCATGGCCAGGCCGAACGCGGCGATCAGGATCGGCTTGCGGGAGCGGGATGCACGCGCGGTTGGCCGATAGATGGTGGGCGCTTCGGGCGGCTCGTCGATGTCCCGCGCCGCGACGAGATCATGCGAGGAATCACGAAGCTCGGCGGCTGCCTTGGGATTGGCCAGGATGCTAGCGATCCGGGCCGGCGCATCCCGCAAGGCTTCGGACGCGAAAGGCGCGATGGCGGCAGCAAACGCGGCAACGTCGGCGTGCCGGTTCCTGGGCTGGCGCTGCAGGCACTTGACGATTGCCTCTTCGAGCTTTTCCGGGCAGTCGGGGCGCTGCGCCCGAAGCGAATCGGGCGGGTCGGTGAGCACGCGCGAGCAAACCTTCTCCGGGCTCTTCGCCGCAAACGGGATCTTGCCTGCAAGCAACTCGTACAGAATGACGCCCAGCGACCATACGTCCGTGGGCCGCCCCACGCTCCGTGGTGATATCACCTGCTCGGGCGACATGTAGAACGGTGACCCCATCACCGTGGTGGTCTTGGTGAGCGAGGACTCCTCGGCAGCCCGGTCGGCGGCGAGAATCTTGGCTATCCCGAAGTCGAGAACCTTGATGCAAGGGGAACCGTCGGGACGGTGCGTGAGGAACAGATTGCCGGGCTTCAGATCGCGGTGCACGATGTCGAGCGCATGCGCCTCCGCAACCGCCTCGCACGCCTGGAGCACATAGTCGACGGCTTGCTCGACCGGCAGCGGCCCCTGGACCCGGAGGGTTTCGGCCAGGTCGCTGCCTTGCAGGTACTCCATCACCATGTACGGCGCATTTCGATGCAGGCCGGTGTCGAGCAAGCGAGCGACGTGCTCACCAGAAAGCCGGCGCACGACCTGCTGTTCGCGCTCGAAGCGCTTGAGCACTTCAGGAGAGCTCGCGGCCCGGCGGAACAACACCTTGATGGCTACGCGCCGCGGGTTGCGCAGATCCAGTGCAGCCACGACCACCGCCATGCCGCCCGAGCCGATGACACGCTCGACCTTGTACGCGTCATTGATGATGTCGCCTTCTCGAATCGGAACATCCATGGCGGGACCTGCACGGGCCTGCAAACCACGAAAGGATCAGATGCCACCTCGACGGCGTGGAAGCAAGCTCGAACGCATCACCCCAAGGCCCAGGGCCCGGTGAGGCGGCGAGGACAGGCCGCTATAGCTGCATCGAGCCCGCCGCCACACGGCACGTGGGCTCACACGCAGGGCCGTTGGGCTGCAGCGTGGCATACACGGGATGAAAGGTCTGCGTCGCCAGAGGAAAACCGTCGCGGCTGAGCGTGACCTCGACCGTCTCCGCGAGCACGAACAAGTGCATCGCGGTGATGGCCTGCTGCGCGTCTGGTAGCTCAGTGCCCGAAATCATCAGCATGACATCGCTGCTCGAACAGCGCACGGGCGCATCCTTTTCGAAAGGCAGCGTCGTCTCGCAGTCGTATGCACGGCCATCCGCGGTCACGTCGAGGCGATACGAGCCAGCGGGCCATGAGGAGGCCACGAACGCGACCTCGAGGCCGTCCGAGCAGCCGACTGTGGTGCACGCGGACCCGTCGCCAGTCGCGTCGGAGCTGCACGCAGGCAGCGCAAGGAGCGTGGGGATCAGAAGGGACAGAGCTGGTGTTCGCATCGAATGGTCCGTGTCTGGCTCGTCGAATAGCCGCCTCAGTTGGTACGCATGATCGCCTTGGCATCGGCGTTGTTCGGGTTGAGCTCGAGCGCCCTCGACGCCGCGCTGCGGGCCTGCTCATCTTGCCCGATGCTCTTGCGAACGTCGGCGATGGCGGCCCAGACCGCGGACGCTTCCTGGTCGTCGGGCTGGGCGACGAGAGCCGACTCGAGCTCGAACAACGCTTCGTCGGGGTGGCCGGTCTTGCCCAGAGCCTGGCCGTAGAGCCGGTGAACCTTCGGGTTGTGCACGTCAATAAAGATGGCGCGGGCGCCGACACGCGCCAGCTCGGACCACGCGCCGTCCTTGGAGAGACGGTCCATGAGTAGCGAATACACGCGACGATTGTGCTGATCGAGCAGGGACAGCTCGCGCAGGGTGGAGAGCATCTCCGCGGGACGATTCTCCTTCTTGGCAAGGTCGTAGAGCGCCTGCAGGGGCTCGATCTGCTGGGGGTCGAACCGCCTTGCGGCCTGGATCTGGGCGCGAAGAGCCTTGGTGTCCTTCTTCTTCTCCGCGATGTCCGCCAGACGCATCCGCACCGCGTAGCCGTCCTGCCGATCCCGGATCATCGTTTCGAAGACCGCCCTGGCTCCGTCGATGTCACCATCGTCCGCGAGGAAGCGGGCGCTCACATAGCGGACCGTGGGGTCGGCTGGCTGGATCCTCCTGGCAGCCTCCAGGGCGGCCTTGGCCTCGTCGAGCTTTCCGTCGGCGGCGGCGGCGATGCACAGATCGATCTGCTTGCGTAGGTCGCCAGGCGCGGCCTTGGCCGCAGCGACGGCGTCGTCGTACGCAGGCGCGCGCAGGTCGGGCACGAACTGGCCCTCGTAGCGCTGGAGCCGCGGCGCGAGCCACGCTTTGAATTGCGCGTCCAGCGTGTCCATGTCGATGCCCAAGGCGCGCTGAACCACGTCAGGATCACGCACGCCCTGACCCCAGAGAGTGAGCATCTGGCTGATCTTCGACCAACCCCAGCGCTGCCCGATGAAGACGAGAATCTGGCTTGCCGCGTAGTAGGCCATGGTCACGTCTTCGCCACGGTCGGCGTGGGTGAAGGCTCGATTGAAGCCGGCCACGCGCGGAATCCGATTGGCCCTCAGCGCGGCGTACAGGCCAACGTCTTCCTCGCGCTGCCACTCCGGCCGGACCACCAGCGTCTCGTATTCGCTCAAGCCTTCGGTGAACCAGCGGGGGACATGGGATCTGGACTGCTGAATGGCGAATACGTGGGCCAGCTCGTGCCACAAGACATTGCCCCAGTTGAATGCGTCGCCCTTGGGGCTGGAGGCGGCCAGCGTGCGCCCGAAGCACACACCCTGGATTCCGACGTGCGGCAGTCCGGCGGTTCTTACGCTGAAGTGCTCCTCGTTCGAATACAGCTCGATCCCGATGGGGAGCGTGGGCGTAAAGCCGTAGTGCTCAACCATCCGGGCGAAGGCGTCTTCGAGCATGCGAGGCACGTAGCGCTCGAGCATCGCCCGCTCGGTCTTGTCGAAGCGGAAACGGAAATGGCCGAGCAGGACCGTCTCGTAGGTGGCGGGGATGTCTTTTTCGTACAGGTTCAGGGTGTTGTAGGCCCGCACGTTGAACTTGTCGTACTTCCAGCTCTTGCGCAGCGCCTCGACGCCGGCATCCTCCTCGCCCAGGCGAATGAGATTCAACCCGAGCACGGCCCATGCCTTGCCGTCCTTGTCGTTGACCTGCACGGCGTCTTGCATCATGGCGACGATCTCGGGATAGCGGTGCTCCCACTCCGCGAACTCGCCGATGATCTGGTACATCTCCGAGAACTCGGGGTTGAGCTGCAGCACGCGCTTGCGGGCAACATCGAAGCCCGCCGTGTCGTCGGCGAGCAGCCGGATGGCGGCACGCATCGACAGCAGGCGTAGGTCCACCGGGTTGACCTGCAGTCCCGCGTCGACGGCGGCGTTCGCGGCAGCCAGATCGAAGTCGCGCAGCGCGAGGCCTGCCCGGACGAGGAACGCGCCCGTGTGCCTGGGATTGATCGCCAAGGCCCGTTTGATCGCCTTCTCCGCAGCGTCGAAGTCGAGCGACTGGTCGAGCTTCACCTCGGCCAGCTTGACGAGCGCGTCGGGGTGGTCCGGCGCGATCTTCAGGGCTTCCTTGACCACCTGTTCGGCGTGCCCCGGGTCGTACTTCTCCAGGAACAGGTCCGCACGCCAAAGCAGCATCTCCACGCTCTTGCAGCCGGCTTTCTCCGCTTCATTGTAAGCGTCGTTGGCATCGCGCGCGCTACGCAGCAGGTGCGACGCACGCCCCACCAGCGCGAGCGCGTCACCGTCGGACGATCGGATGCGGTCGTCGTTGTAGTCGCGGATGAGCGTCATCAGGGGCGCGCGAGCGTCGGCGGACCGGCCGGTCATCACGAGCAACTCGCCGAGGGCAAGACGCGCACGCCTGGCTTCGTCGACGTTCTCCACCGACTTGGCGGCGGCGATGGCTTCTGCCATCTTGCCCTGCGCGGCGAGGGCGCGAGCCTTCAGCTCGGCCGCTTCGAGGCGCGTCGGGTCGCTGCCGCGCGATGCGCTTTCGGCAGCCCGAACCGCTTCAGGATAACGCCCGGTGAGCAGGTAGACGCGTCCAAGCCCGAGCCAGGCTTCGGCGGCCCTCTCGCCCTTGGTCGCCGCGGTCAGGTCACGCTCGGCCTCGGCGAACCGCGCATGCCCGAGCGAGGCGAGCCCGGAAACCAGTGGATTGGATGAGGAGTTGGCAGCCGCGGACATCGACCCCTGCGCGAACACGTCGGCGGCGGGGAGGACCAGGACCGCGGCGAGGGCAAACGCTGCAACGCGCCGGAAGAGCATGGCGAGGAGCGTAGCGCCAGTCCCGCCCGCGAGCCAGCCTCTCCTCCCTCCGACCCGAACCACCGCCCGGCGAGCTTCCGCGGCCGTGGCACGACGTGCTATGGCCGCGAGGCACCACCTTTCGACATGCATCAGCACAACCGCCCGTCCCGCCTCCCCGTTCAAGCGCCCCGTTCCCGAGCTTCTGGCGCCAGCCGGAACTCCGCGCAAGCTCGAGACAGCGCTGCACTTCGGGGCCGATGCGGTGTACGTGGGTCTCAGGCGGTTCTCGATGCGGTCCTTCGCGGGCAACTTCGACCTCGACCAGCTCGCCCGGGCCGTCGGCTATGCACATGCACGCGACAAGCGGCTGTACGTGGCAATCAACGTGCAGCCCTACGACGATGAGCTGGAGGACATCGCAGCAACCCTGCATGACGTCGAGGCCATCGGTCCGGACGCGATCATCGTCGGCGACGCGGGCGTGTGCGCATTGGCGAAACGGCACGCGCCCCGGGTTCCCTTGCACTTGAGCACGCAGGCCGGCGTGACCAACACGGCCGCGTGCGAGCTGTGGCGGGAGCAGGGCGTGGAGCGGATCATCCTGGCGAGGGAGCTGAGCGTCGGGCAGATCGCCACGTTGGCGAAGAAGACGCGAGTCGAGCTCGAGACGTTCGTGCACGGCGCGGTGTGCATTGGATTCTCGGGGCGGTGCTTCCTGTCGCTCTACTGGGCAGGCCGGGATCCCCGCAAGGGCGAGTGCGCGCAGGGGTGCCGCTGGCCGTACCGCCTAGTCGAGGACCGCAGGCACCCCGGCCTCGCGCATGGCATCGTGGAGGACGAGCGAGGCACGCACTTCTTCGACGCAAAGGATCGGTGCGCGCTGCCCGTGCTCGAACAGCTCGTGGACACGGGGGTGCATGCGTTGAAAATAGAGGGGAGAACGCGGTCCGAGCATTACGTGGGAGTCGTGACAGACGTCTATCGAACCGCCCTGGACCATCTCGCGAGGGGGGACCGGCAAGGCTTTCGAGAGCGGGTGGGCGAGTGGACGGCGGAACTGCGGCGCACCGGCAAGCGTCCCTTTTCGACGCACTTCTTGACGGGCGAGCAGGACAGGCTGGACCGTTATTCGCCCGGCGGCTCACCGCTTGGTGGCTCGCACGACTATCTCGGCCGAGTGATCGCCAACCGGGGAAATCATGTGGAGGTCGAGTTGCACAGTCCGCTGGGGCCGGGCACCACGGTGGAGCTGTGCGACAGGGGCATGCTGCGGGAGCACGCGACGGTCGAGACGGTGCGGACGCGGGGGGGCACGGCGCGGGGGACGGCGCACGAGGGAGAAACCGTGCGGGTGGACGGAAGGTTCCGGGCGACCGTCGGAGCGCTGGTTCGCCTGGGCCGCCTCGACGCGAGTGCCGCGGGATAACGGCATTCCGCAACCGGTTCGAGCGTCCATGATACCGGCCGGGGCGCATCGGCCAGCAGAGGTATCCCGGAAGCTGACCGCGCAAGGAGGTGGACCGCAACGGTCCGGACGCGCGCCCTGGTCTTGACGACCGAATGAGCGTGATTACGGTGCGGGTCGACCGAGACAAACTACCACGTAACGCGGGCTCGGAGGGTCGAGCCCGCCATGCAGGAGGTGGAACCATGATGACTCGTTGGGGAGACATCTGGAGCGAGTTCGATCGTACGTTTGCTTGGATGGACGAGTTGCGACGTCAGATGGACGCCGCCTTCGACCTGCCCCTGAGCGGAGGCGCCTTCCGGCTGAGCAGCGGCGTGCCCCGCACCAACCTGTTCGACAACGGCAGCCAGTTGGTGCTCCAGGCCGATGTCCCAGGGCTCTCGGAGAAGGACGTCCAGGTCACCCTCGACCAGGGAGTGCTGACCGTACGCGGCGAGCGGCGCGTCGAAGCGCCGTCGGGCTATGCAACCCATCGCCGCGAGCGCGGCACATACACCTTTACGCGGAGCGTGGCGCTTCCCTGCGAGGTCGACCCGGAGAAGGCGAAGGCGACGGTCCGTGACGGCGTGCTGACGGTCACCATCGAGAAGGCCGCGCACGCGCAGCCGAAACAGATCACCGTGCATGCGTCGTGATCAGCAGGAAAGGAGGGAAGCCATGAGCAAGGACAAGTCTTTGGCTCGCCGCAGCGAGCAGGAGATCGAGAAGGCAGAGACGCGGCGCACGATGCTGCCCGCGGTGGATGTGTACGAGAACGACGAGGAGATTCTGCTGTTGGCCGATGTGCCGGGCGTGGACAAGAGCGGTGTCGAAGTGCGGTTCGACCGCGACACGCTCAGCATCACGGCCAAGCGCGAGGCCTCGCAGCCGGGCAACCTGATCGCGGGTGAGTACGCGCCGGCGGACTACGCGCGGAGCTTCGTGGTGCCGCAGTCGATTGACGCCGACGGCATCAAGGCCGAGCTCGATCGGGGGGTGCTGAAGGTACACCTGCCCAAGCCCGCAGCCGCCCGCCCGCGGCAGATCACGGTGACGGCCGGCTGACAGGCTACCGGCGCACCAGCCGGAATGCAGCGGCAACCACGGCGATCAATACGGCAATCAGGGTGATGGGCGGGAGGGTTCCCGGCCACGAAGACGGGGGCCACCACCCGCCCCACCCCAAGGCCGCGCAGTGCAGCGCAGACAGGGTGACGACGGTCCAGGCCAGCCGACGGTTGTTCGCGGCGTGGTCCGCCGGGGGCGAGGCTCCGGAAGAGGCCAGACTTTTCCAGGCCTGGGACAGGAGCACGACGAACGCGACGGCTCCGAACAGGAGGGCAAGCTCCGCCGACAGGGTCAAAGATCTGTCGCCGCCGAACAGCTTTCCATAGTATTCGGGCGCGAGGATCGCCTGGCTCATCAGGACGTGAAGGCCCGCCAGCGCCACCCCTGCGAGGCCGAACCATCTCCGCAGCTCGGAAGTCTTCGCATTCGAGCCCGGGACCAGCCCCCGGCCCGCCGCCGCTACCGCAAGCAGTGTGATCGCGAGGAGCGACACGGCCTTGTTGACGACATACACGGGCAGGTGTGCCCAGGGAACGCCCTTGAAGACGTTGTAACGGACCACGGCGTAGGTGAGATACGCCAGGAAGAGTCCTGCAAAACCTGCGGAATACTTGTGCATCGAAGGCGTGCCGCACCGGTACACGGAGCCCCGTAGTGAGGCAAGGAGAATATCGCAGCGGCGGCAGGGCTGCGAGGTTCAGTCGATCGAAACGGGTCCGACGATGCGGTCGCCTCGCGCAAACACGTGAAGCGTGCCGGCCTCCAGCGGCTGCCACGGCTCGGCGGTCAAGGGTTGTGTGGCAATCAGGGAAACCCGCTGCGCACAACCGCTCTCCAGGCACGTGCGCTCGAGCCACGACAGCCTCGTGTGCGCGTGAACGAGCAGAAACCGGCCGTTGCCCATGAGGAAGTTCAGCTCACCCAGGCCGGCCAGCGCCGCCACGATGGGCCGAATCTTCTCCACAAGGCGGCGCGGTTGGTCGTCGTTCGCGTCGCCCGCGCCGGCTTCGACCAGCCGGTCGAGCATGTGGCAGAAAACGTATTCCGAGTCGGTGTCGCCGAGGGGGTGAAACCGGCCGAGCGGGAACCGCGGGTCGCGGTGCACGCCAGGGAGCTTGCCATTGTGGGCGAACACCCAGGACCGCCCGCCGACCTCGCGCTCGAAGGGGTGGGTGTTGGCCCAGGCGAGCCCGAACTCGGGCGGATTGGCCCGGCGGATGTGTGCGATGACCATGTCGCTGCGGAAATCTCGCTCAGCGACCACCGAGAAGCACCGGCTTCCAGCAGCCGGCCCGCACTCCTTGAACAGCGCCGCGGCACGACCGGAGAAGTACGCCACGCCCCAGCCGTCGGCGTGCGGACCGGTCTCCCCACCCCGGGGTTGGAAGAGTTCCAGGGATTGACGGACCTGCGTGGGGTAACGTGCGCTCATGGCAAGTAGCTCGCACATGGGGGGCTCCGGAAGGCGTTTGCTGCCCGTTGGAGTCGCGGCAAACCGGCAGGATTCCCGCGATGTCGCGCGCGGCACGGTCGACCGTGCATCGGTGCTCGACACGACGCGGTCGATGGGCTAGGACGCCGCCGTCGCCATGAAGCTGAACCTTCGACGGACCCCTCGACCGGACACGCCCCGTGAGGATCGAAGGCACGACCGTCGGGTGACGACCAATCTGTCTGCCGCGGTGTTCTTGCGTGGGTCGGCGCGCTACGTGCCATTCGTTCTCAAGAACCTGAGCATGACCGGGGCGTACCTCGCCACGCAGGTGGCGATGGGGCCCGGGGAGCGTTTCGTGTTGTCGATCCGGCCACCAGGTTCGAGCGCGCCGATGGTGGCGCAGGCGCGTGTCGTGCGGGTCCACGGCGGGGGGCGCCAGTCGGAGCCGGGGCTGGGCGTGGTGTTCACGGCCATGTCCCGCAAGTCGTACGACGTTCTGGCGAGCTACTGGCGTCAGGCGCACCGGGCTGGCCGTTGACGGGCTGTTCTGGCGTGGCGCGTTCGGGTATGGTGAGCGAGCTCGCGTGCTGGTGCAACGCAGTGGGGGTATGCCCGATGATGCGCATCGCTTTCACGGCTCTGATGATGTTGTCGTTGTCCTCGTGCGGGTCGCACCCTGGTCAGACGGCGCCGCAGATCCCGGCCAGGCCCGAGGCATCAGCCGCCGCGGCGTCGAGCAGCCAGGCGGACAGGCCGGAGCAGATCGGCACGCCGACCGCGGCGTCGAGCGCAACAGCAGGCGACCGTGTCGACATGCGTCATGCGGATTGGACGGCGGCGGACGAAGGTGTGGACGGGTGGCTGCACGCCAAGGGTGTGGAGGACACGAGCTCCGAGGCGCTGATCAAGCTTGCAGGCTTGCCGGAGTCCGTGCGCGTGGAGTGCGACCGCGTGGTTCCGGTGGGCAAGCCGATCGGGCAGGCGGCGCTGTGTCGTCGGCAGTACAAGGACGGGGTGTGGGTGCTGGTGACGTCGTTCCTGCTGTTGGTGCCGGAAGGCGGGCGCTTGCGGAAGGTATGGGAGGTTCCGGCGGCGGTGGGGCAGCTCAGCCGGGTAGACGCAGCGGAGGCGCCCTTCGTGCAGCTCAACGTGTCAATCCAGGATGACGGCATGCTGCTGTTCATGGAGGAGACGGAGGGGCTCGGCTGTGGTGACTGGCGGGTGCGGCTGAAGGCGGCTCGGCAGGACGCGGAGCCGGAGGAAGCCGACACGCTCAAGGCGTTGGAGCGGGTGGCGCCCCGGGTTTGCCAGAGCAAGGGACGCTACGCCTGGCGGGGTACCACGTTCGGACGCTGAGCGGGATCGTCGTCGAGGAATTGGCCCTGGGGCGTGGCGCGCACTACGCTTGGGAGTGGATGCACGCAGCTCGCCATTTGCTCACGGTGGCAGGTTTCTCATGGGGCCTGGCCGTCCTTGGTTGTGCGGGACCCGACGCCGCGGCGCGAAGCCAGCTCGACGAGTTCCGACGCGACATCGACCGGATCCAGGCCGACAACGACAAGCTCAACGATCGCTTGACGCGCCTGGAAGCAGGGTCGGTTCCCGTCGCGTCGAGCTCCGCCGCACGCCAGCCTGCGTCGATGCGCATCGATGGCGACGGCCGGAAGACCAGCGAGGACACGGCGTCGGGCGCGGAGGACGGCAGCGGCGACGACCAGCCCACGGTGATCCGTGCGGAAGGGCGTCGGGAGCCATCGGTCAAGATGGCTCCGGCGGGCGGAGGCCGCGAGGATCAAGCGGCGCAGGCGTACGAAGACGCGCTGGAGCTGGTGAAGAAGAAGAAGTACGACGAGGCATTGGAAGCTCTCGCCGGCTACCTGGTGAGGTACCCCGGCGACGCTAATGCGGACAACGCCATGTACTGGCGGGGCGAGTGTTACTACGCAAAGGGAGACTACGTGCGCGCGGCCGAGCAGTTCGAAGGCGTCGTGACGCGCTTCCCCAATGGGAACAAGGTCCCCGACGCTCTGCTCAAGCTTGGCCTGAGTCAGCGTGCGATGGGCGATCGCGACAAGGCCAGGGAGACCTTCGACCGGCTGCGGAAGTCGTATCCGTCCGCCGAAGCGGTGAAGAAGATTCCGCGGGAGTGATTCGAAGATGTGGAAGCACCGCCTGCTGACGATCAGTGTGATATCGGCCGTAGGTCCGGCGTGCTGGTGCACGCTCGCGTGGGCGCAGGAAGGGGAGGGAGACAAGGCCGGCGAAACGCCCCCCACCACCACGGTACCGGTCAACACCGGCGGCAATACCACGATCGTGGTCACGCCGCCGACGACCACCACCACGACGGAGACGACGACGACGCCCTGGGGCGTGCCTGCGGCAGGCTACGACCCCGACAAGGGGCTCCCGTCGAGCTCGCGTGAAGCGGGCACGGGCGGGTTCGATCTCAACGCGAGCGGCCCGGCGACGGTGCGGGGCTCCGGGGAAGGGTCGTTCTCGCTCACGGGCCGCGCGGTCAGCGTGCCGAACTACCACACGGTTCGCCGTGGCGACACGCTCTGGGATCTTTGCAACCGGTACTATGATGACCCATGGGCGTGGCCCCGGGTGTGGTCCTTCAACCCACAGATCCAGAACCCCCACTGGATCTACCCCGGCGATCGGATCCGGATGCGCGTGGGCGGCGCGCCGTCGTCGCAGACCGTGACGGGTGAAGCATTCATCCGGCGGCAGGCGATGGTTCCGCAGGGCACGGTGTTCCTGCGGGACCAGGGCTACATCGCCGACGAAGCCCGCGAGGTCTGGGGACGGGTGTTCGGAAGCCCCCAGGACAACATGCTGCTGGCCGAGGGCGACGAGGTCTATCTGGAGATCAACAAGGACCACGACGTCCGCATCGGTCAGGAGTTCACCATCTTCGAAAAGACACGCCGTCCGGAAGCCGGTGACTCGAAGGGATACATCGTCCGGTTCAAGGGTACGGCGCGCGTGACCCGCTGGAACGAGAAGACGCGCATTGCGCAGGCGACGCTGACCGAGTCGCTCGACGTCATCGAGCGCGGCGCGCTCATCGGGCCGATCGGACGCAGGTTCGATGTGGTGCCGCCGACGCAGAACGACCGGGAGGTGTGGGGACACATCGCGGCGGCGGTGGAGCCCCGGGAGCTGATCGGGCAGAACCAGGTCGTGTTCATCGACAAGGGTGCGAAAGACGGGTTGCGCCCCGGCAACCGCCTGTTCGTGGTCACGCAGGGCGATCGATGGCGCGACTCGTTGCGGATGGGGCGACGGATGGCGGCGAACCGAGTTCACTTCGAGCTCCGCAAAGCCGAGATCACCACGGCCCCGGACACCGGTCGCAACCCCGAGGCCCTTCCGCGGGAAGTCATCGGAGAGATCCGTGTGCTCCGGGTCGAGCCGCATTCGGCGTTGTGCGTCGTGACCTCCTCGGTGCTGGAGCTCGAACCCGGATTCACCGTGGTCGCTCGACGCGGCTATTGAGAGTTGGGGTGCATTTTCGGCCCACCCGGGTCTTGTTCCCTTGGCCTGATGCCGAAACGTTGGCCCACCGCCAAGAAGCATGGCGGCACTCCCGCTTGTCACACCAGCAGGCGCCGCCATCAAGCGACCGAACTGGGCCCTAGACACGGGATAGTCGCTGCCGAACAGCGTGTTCGCCGACGACGTGCGGGAGGCGACCGAGCGTCTGGTGTGTCTGGGCCACTGGGACGGAGTCAGGCCGCGGCCGTGTGGGTCGCCCCCCGCATCGAGGCGGTCCAAGCCGGCAACAAGCAAGCTGTGAGAAGCCGTGAGCATCGGTGGCCTGCCGAAACCGCTGCTGCCTGAGCCGCGCGAAGCGTTCGGAGCGGCGACCCAGAACGTTCCCCAAGGCGACCGGGCCGCGGCAGGCTCGCTGACATCTGGCGGGCGTGCATTGCATGGCGCGGTCGCGAGGTCGTCGATGGCTTCACGCCTGCGGCCTGCGAGGATCAGCCCGAACTTCACCTGCCGCATCCAGAGCCCTCGACGGGTGACCGTTCAAGCTATACCCACCGACCTCGGCGCCAAGAACGCGGCGCTGTTCGTGGCGGCCAACGGAAGACCTACGCCGCTGCCGTGTACCTCGCCCAGGGGCAAAGCACCGGCGCCATAGATATCGCCGACATGAGCAACCCCAACAACCTCCAGGTGGTTGCAAGCCTGCCGAACACGACCGCCGAGGGGCTCATCAGGGTGGTGGGCTCCGGGAGCCAAGCTCACCTCGTCGCCGTGAATGGTTTGGCCGGGAAGCTCGTTATCTTCAACGTGGCCATCCCCTCGAACCCCGTCCAGGTTGGGGAAATCGCTGTCCCGGGGCTGACCGACTTCGAGGTGTGGCAGAACCGGCTTTACGTGGTGTACAAGCCCTCTTCCACCGTGTCAGCGGCGGTTTACGACCTTTCGAACCCCGCTTCCCCCCAGCAGTTGTTTGCCGTGACCGGGCTTTCCTGGCAGTACAACAACGTCACGGGTATCGGCGATTACATCATCGCTTCCAGCTCCGCCAACGAGACCACCGACCTCCCGGTGCTGGCTTACGACATCACCCACCCCACCACCCCCGCCACGTTCCCCATCGAGCCCCCGAACGGCAGCTGGTTTCAGGAAACCGAGCAGGACAGCGCGGTGCTGGACGCAGGCAGCAAGCTGGTTTTTTACCGGGCTGCCTGGGGACGGCTTTCCCGCACCAGCATCCCCAAGTCCTGCTTTTGACCCCCAACCCGCCGTCACCACAAGCGGCAGAACCCAGGCATTTCGAACGGGTTTCAGATTCCATCACCCATCGCACAAGCCGATGCTACGCCGACTCGGCGGCGTGAACAACGCCGGGATGAGGCTGGATGCCGAACGATGGACAGAGCGATGCGTCCGCGTCGCGTGACGGCGCGTGGGTGCGCGAGGCTGCGAGCGACTTTAGAACTACGCTACATCGCAACGGTCGAGCTGGGAGTCGTCGAACAGCGACGGGTACCTCAACGAGTCAATGTCGTCGACGCGCGCCAGAAGCGTATGCCAGTCGGCACCAGCCCCAGCAGCCAAGCCTGGCACGCGGCCAACCCGGAGCCATGGGTTGGCTGTGCAGTTGCCACGGGGCACGGTTTCAGTGAGGGGTGGATTGGCCGCAGATCCCGCCGATGCACGACACGCCCGTGCCGGCTCCGCAGCAGTCGCCGTCATTCGAACACTTCTCGCCGATGTTCGAGCAGCCGCCCGGGGGAGGCGGCACACAGGTGCTGCCCCCGTTCCCGTCGGACCGACAGAATCCCGTACAGCACTCGAATCCTGCGTCGCAGCTCGTCCCGTTCTGGCGGCAGGGCTCGAGCGCCCAATAGCCACTCATGTTGATCGTGGACAGGTCTTGCCCGGGAAGCCAGAAGGCCGGGTGGCTCGGGTCTTGTCCTGGCTGCGGGTTCAAGTCCACGGCGGCAACCCACAGCTGCTTGCGGTTCTCCATGCTCGGGTCCGAGGTCGACAGCATCTTGTTGCCGTAGTCGCGCGGGCTGACGAACACGACCCACATATAGCCACCGACGGCGACGGGGTTGACGGTGGGCTGATAGGCGAGGTGCCGGTTCCTGGCATCGAGCCCCGCGCCGCTGGCATTGGCGAGCGCGATCGGCTGCCCTTGCCCTGCGACGTCCACCATGTACAGGTCGTCGTGCCCGGTCTTGTTGTTCGCATCGCCGTACTTGGCGCGGCTGTAGTCGCCCATCTGGAAGAGAATCCATTTCGAGTCGGGCGAGAAGCTCGGGAACGCGATGGCCTGGCCGCCGCCTACCGCCACGGTCCTGCGGTTCGAGAACACTTTCGTCGGCAGGTCGAAGTCCATGACGTCGAGGTCGGCGCCGTAGAACTCGACGGGGTAATAGCCTTGTACGTGGCTGGAGAAGGCCAACAGCTTGCCGTCCGGGGAAAACGCCGGATCCGCAGTGCGATCGGGGAAGCTGTCCAGCGCGCTAGGCAGGACATCCCCGGTGGACGCCAGCACCATGCGCATCGTCATGTCGCCGTTGTTCTGCACCGCCACGGAGCCTTCCGGCGTCAGGGCGAGATAGATGGCAGTTGAGTCGTAGGGGGTTATCTGCATCAGGTAGGGCGGCGAGGCCCCCAGGTCGACCGTACCCCACGGGCTCGCCGTGTTCCCGTTCTTCTCGAAGACCGCCGCGAGCCTCGATCCGTCCTTGCTCACGACATGGCAGGCGACACAGCGCTTGTTGTTGCCGCCGCTCGCCCACGGCGGGTAGGTACCGTTGTAGTTCGCCGGTGAGGGCGTGCCGAGATCGGTCGCTTCCCCGGAATCGAACACCACGTCCGGGCTCGTCGCACCCGGGCCAATCTTCATGATCTGCCCGGTGTTCACTGCCCAATAGTAGATCGTCCCGCGCAGGCTGCCCTGCGCCACGGTCCACGTCTCGTGCATCGCCGCGTGGGCCTGGCCTCCTGACAATCGCAGCACGTCCACCTGGGCGTCCTCTCCGGCGTTGCTGGCCGTCAGCCCGTCCCAAACGTCTTGTGGTATCTGCACGTCGCTCGGAGGATCGGCTATCGCGTAGATCTTCGCGTCGTAGTGAGCCTCATGAAGATGCACCAGCCATGCGTCGCCCACAGCGCCACCAGCCCACATGAGCTCGGGCGCGGGCAGCCCCCGGGCGAATACCGTCTTGTCGTAGGGGTAGAGCATGGTGCCGGACGGCTGGGTGTCCGGCGTGGAGAAGGCAGCCTGATCCGCCGCGGACAGGTTCGCCGGATTGCGCGTCACCTGGATATCGACGGTGACGGTAGCGTCTGCCGTGGTGCCTTCGAACGTGGCCTTGAGCGTACCCACGCCACCGACCTTGCCGTTGGCCGTGACGACTCCGCCTCCCGGGGTCACGAGCGCGATCTCGGGCTTGTCGAACTGCCAGCTAGCACCGACCTCGGAAGTGGTGGAGTCCTGCCACGTGGCAATGGCCTTGAAGGTCACGGGGGTGGATACGCCGTCCGCAACGACGATGGTGGCAGCGGGCGGATCGATAGCGATGGAAACGACCGAGCCGTGGGCGTTGTCCGCGGTGATGACGTCGAACGGTGCGTCTCCCACGCTGGCGTCGGCCCCGCCCGAGCCGCCGTGACCTGAGGGACCGCCGTTGCTGGCGCTATCGCTGGAAGAGCTGGTACACGCGCCGCCAGGCCCGAGCGCGACCAACGCGGTGAGCGCGAAAGACAAGATACGAGACTCTCGCATGCGTCGACCTCCGTTCCGCGGGATACCATCAAGCGCGCGCCCGCGCAATGGTTCGCGAGTTACGCCACGGGGTCCGAGGTGACGCGCAACGCCGTCGTGGCGAGCCGCGAGCATCGGTTCAAGGCGAGGTTGCGAAGCGACCACCTGCTGGCGCGCGTGGGCCTGGTGGACCCCGCGCTCAAGGACAACCTGCCGCGGGACCCCACGGCAAGCACGGGGCTCGACGCGCTGACCCAGCTCATCGAGCCGTGCGTGTCGAACCGGGCGGAGCCGATCACGGATGCGCTGGCTCTGCGCGATGTCGCGCTTGCGTTACGGGCGCTGCCGCGCGCGGTGCAAGCCGGGTCGGATGCGTCGGCGCGCGACGACATGGCGCTGGCGTCGCTGATGGGCGGGCTGTGTCTCGCGAATGCGGGGCTGGGTGCGGTGCATGGATTCGCCGCGCCGCTGGGCGCGAGCTTCCCTGTCCCCCACGGTGCCGCGTGTGCCGCCCTGAGAGCTTGCGCTACAGCAGCCCCATCGCTGCGCGTGTACTATGATCGCACCGTGTCCGGTACGATTCCCCCTCCCCCAGCTTCCAACCGTCTGTCGTCGCCCGGTGTGACCGGCCACGATCCGCGAGCGCTGGAGGGCGAACGGCAGGGCGACCACCAGGAAGGAATCACAGGTTCGTCACCCGCGTTGCCTGCACCGCCGCCCATCGGCTCGATGCGTGCACATCAGACAGGAGCGATTCCTTTCGTCGAACCGGCTTCGACGCGGCGAACGGCGACCGGGCCTATCGCGATGGTTTCGCTTGCAGCAGCTCCGCCGCCCACGCCGTATTGGCCGGTGGTGGCGGAGATCAACCCCGTCGTGCCGCCTCCGCCGGTGTCCACGCGGGGTGTGGCCGGATGGGGTTGGCCGCAGGTACCCGAGAGTTCGTTCCGGGTAGCCTCGACGCGCGGCGAGTACCTGGTCGGGCGGCAGGTTGGCGCGGGGTACTTCGGCGCGGTGTTCGAGTGCCTCGGCCCGTTCGACCAGCGCTACGCGATCAAGGTGCTTCGTCCCACGGACCGGCCGATGGCCAAGGTACGCGAGGAGTGGGCACGCGAGGTGCGCAGGTTGCTGGCGTTGCGTCACCCGAACGTGGTGTACATCCACGACGCCTTCGAGTGGCAGGGCACGTTCTGCGTGGCGCTCGAATGGTGCGATCACACGCTCCGCGACATGCTCGAGCAGCCGCTTCGCGAGGAGCTGGCGATCGAGCTATCGCGCCAGATGCTGGCAGCGGTGCAGTACCTGCACGACAGCGATCTGGTGCACGACGATCTGCATCCCGGCAACGTGCTGATCCAGCAGGCCGATCGACCGATCGTGAAGATTTCCGACTTCGGGATCTCCACGGAGCTGCGGGGAGCTCCGGCGGCGCGTCCGGAGCTGGTCCATCACGCGATCATGGCGCCCGAGCTGCTTGCGGCCGGCTACACCAGCAAGCAGAGCGACCTGTATCAGATCGGCTTGATCATGTACTGGATGATCACGGGCCGTCCACCGATCGACCTCGAGGTTCCGTACCCTCTGCTCGCAGCGCAGATCGCCGACGGTGTCGCGCGGCAGCGCGCCGAGGCGCTCGGAACGCCCTTCGGAGCGGTCGTCGCCAAGCTGCTGCGCCGACGCGACGTGTACCGGTACACGTCGGCACGCGAGGTCTGGGCCGACCTCCGCCAGCTTCCCGCGTGGCAGACGCGAGCGCTGTTTCCCGTCCGATAGACTACCTCTTGCCGCCGCCTCGGCGGGTCGTCCGAGGAAGCGACGACGTGGTGGAGACACCGAGGTCGAAGCCATCGCGGTCGCCGCGTGCGAGCCTGAGCGCGCCGGCGTACGCGATCATGGCGCCGTTGTCCGTGCAGCGTGACGGTGCGGGGACGACGAGATGCATCTCGCGGGCGGCGCAAGCTCGCTGCAACGCCGCACGCAGGCCGCGATTGGCAGCGACCCCGCCGCCGACCACGATCGTGCCGATGCGCTCGCGCCTTGCGGCGGCGACGGTCTTGCGCACCAGCGTGTCGACCACGGCGGACTGGAAGGAGGCGCACAAGTCGGCCAGCGCGCCGTCTTGCTTGGGCGGCCCCACGCGGGCGACATGCGACGCCACGAAGGTCTTGATCCCAGAGAAGCTCATTTCGAGCGATTGGGCGCCAGGCATGGGGCGGGGCACGTCGACCGCAGCGGGATTGCCGCTTGCGGCGAGGCGGTCCACGATGGGCCCCCCCGGATAGCCGAGCCCCAACAGCTTGGCGACCTTGTCGAACGCTTCCCCCGCCGCGTCATCACGCGTGCCCCCGAGCTCGCGGATCCCCTCCGCGAACGGAGCATCCACGCGATAGATCGACGTATGCCCTCCGGACACGACCAAGGCGATGAACGGGAAGGACGGCACCTCCGGGGCGTCGCTGCCGCGGAGGAAAGCCGCCAGCAGATGGCCGACGAGGTGATCGACACCGACGATGGGCTTGTCGGCGCCGAAGGCGAGGCCCTTGGCGACTTGCACGCCTACCAGCAGAGCGCCCATCAGGCCGGGCCGGTTGGTGACCGCGATGCCGTCGATCTCGTGCAGGGAAACGGCGGCGCGAGACAGGGCCTCCTGCACCACGGGGAGCACCGCGCGCATGTGGTCGCGCGACGCGAGCTCCGGAACCACGCCTCCGAACGGCGCATGAAGCGCGACCTGGCTTCTCACCACGTCGCTCAACACCTCGCCCTGCTCGGTGACGACCGCAGCGGCGGTCTCATCGCACGACGACTCGATCCCTAGAACCCGCACGTTCCTGTCTGCCTTTGCATCGGGAAGATCCCGTAAAGCTGCTCGCCGTCGGCCGGCGATGGTTCCTCGCCTGGAAGCAAGGCGGCGCCGCGCAGGATCCGCACCTCGACGTCACCATTGTCGAGCAGGGAGACCACGGCGATCGCCATCGGGCCGTGGCTGGGGCCGATGCCGAACAGCAGGTTGCGCTGCCTGCCCTCACCGAAGCTCAGGGTGGACAGGGTGTCGTGCGCGAGCTGCGGAATGGGCCGGAGGTTCGCGTAATCGAACATGCCGTCATCGGTCACGATCATGCCCGGCGAGCTGTCGAGCTGGTCGACATCGAGAGTCATGCGCATGCGCACGCCGGGCCCGAAGCCCTGACGCACGAAGCCTGCGGACACGACGTTTCCGCAGTAGCTTTCGCCGGGGCGCGTGGTGAAACGCGAGATATCCTTGCAGCCCCCGCCGGACACGACTCCCAGCAGCACGAGCGTCGTCAGGGCGACGGTGCGAGCGGGCCGGAATGGGGGAAACGGCGCATGCACGCGAAAAAGGTAGCGCAACCATCGACGCGCGACGCAAGAATCTTTCCGTCGATGAACAGAGGTGCGCATAATGGACGGGCCATGCAAGCGCCCCTGCCCCTGGCCGGGCGATACAGCTTTCTGAGGACCTTCCAAGGGGCCCCAAGCGGTGCGATCTGGCTTGCCTCCGACACGCTGCGAGGTCAGACGGTCGTGGCGGCAACCGTGAGCGGACCACGCTCCGCAGGGCTGAGGCGCATCGTTGGCGTGCGACATCCGCATCTGGCGACCGTGCTCGAGTATGTCGAGCGACCTCCCCTGGACCAGGTGCCCGCCACTTCTCCCATCAAACCGGGCACCGACGTCGCCGTCGCCGAGTACGTGGCCGGGCAGACGCTCCATGAGAAGCTCGAAACCGGTCCGCTGCCGCCGGTGCTGGCCGTCGCGTGGCTGGCCCACATCGCAGCAGCACTATCCGCAGTCCACACGCGCGGTGGCGTGCATGGCGCCGTTTCCCCGCGCAGCATCGTCGTGGCCCGCACCGACGGCGGCGTGGTGCCCATCCTGACGAACCTTCGAGCCATTGCCAATGGCGCGTACTGCTCACCGGAGCGTGTCCGCGGAGGCGGTCCGTCGGCACACGACGACACCTGGGCGCTGCACGCCACGCTCTACACCGCCGTGACCGGTGCGCCGCCGTTCAGCGGCAAGACACGCGAGCAGGTGGCGCAGGCAATCCTCGCGGGCTCCGTTCATACGCTGGCGGACTACGGCATCCACGACCCCGCGCTGCAAGGCATCCTGTCCCGCGGACTCGACCGTTTGCAGTCGCGTCGGCCCCGCACCGCGGCTGACCTTGGACGCGAGCTGACCGCATGGCTGGCAACGCAGACCGACGACGACACCCTCGAAACCGCGGCGCCTGCCGAGTTTTCTCCGCGCAGCATCCCGCCCCCGCAGATCGACGACGAGGCGGTGACGTCCGCGGCGACACACGTGGGCATGTCTCCTGCGGATGCGCCACCGACCATGCCGGACAGGCCCGCAGCGCTGCCTCGGGTCAAGAGCGCGTCCAGCCCCGGAGATCAGGCCGTGCTGGCCGCGCTCACCACGAAGCTGCATCCGCCGGAGCTGGCAAACCTCATGAGCGCCATGGGCCGCGCTTCGCAGCCGTCGGCGGGTGAGGTCGCTGACGACGACGATGATGACGATGAGACGGCGGTGATGTCGGTGCCCGAGCTGGAAGGCCTCCGCCGAAAGGTCCTCGATGCCGGCCGCATGCCGGACAGTCCACCGGCGCGCGCTGCCGCGCCTTCCGAGCCCGGCGAGCCGCAGGACACGACGACGAAGGACGCCGAAGCGCCTGCCAGGCGAATGGCTTCTGCACCGGTCGTCCCACCGCCCGCGCCCCCCCCGGACGCGCCCTTCGATCGCGCTGCACCGCCGTCGCCGGGCGCTTGGCCCGCTCGCTCCCTGTTCGAGTCGATGACGGAGGAAGCTCCAGTGCCGCCCGAACGGGCACCCGTCGAGGTCGTCCCACCGCCGCCCGCCTCGCCTGTGCCGTCCATACCGCTCGCCCCAGTTGGCGAGACGGCGCTGCGCCAACCCTCGGCATCCGCAACGCCGCCGGCCATCACGCCGCAGGCTCCCCAAGCCCGTCGCCATCGCTCCCTGGTTTGGCTCGCGCTCCTGCTGCTGCTCATCGCCTCCTTTGCCTTGGGCGCCGCGGTCGTGATCTTCCGGGATCGACTGCCGTTCACCGTTCCAGGCTTGCCCAAGCTGCTGCGCAGCGTCGCCCAGCCGGCCCCCTCGCCGCCCAAGCCCCCTGCGTCGCCTGCCGCGAGCAGCGTCGCGCCCCCCGCCGACGCGAGCTCCGCTCCAGCCGCGGTATCTTCCGAACCCCTCCCAACGCCTGCGCCGTCCGTCAGCGCGGCCGACGCCCCCAGGGTCGATCTCACCTCCTGCGTCAAGGCCGCCTTTCCGTCCGACACCTTCCTGCGAGACGTGCCCCTGGACTATCTCTGCACCGAGCAGGATCCCCGGACGATCGCGCTTGCGATCCATCGCCAGCTCGTGAAGGCAGGCGCCGGGGCCATCACGGGCGGGATGAAGACCTGGTCCGGTCTCGCGTGGTACGAGCTCCCGGTCGTGGCGGTGCTGCGCGGCACCTGCTGCGAGCACGCCGACGCGCTCGTGTGGCCGATGGCGGAAGGAACGTGCCCGGACATCGGCACACTGGTAGACAAGGTCGTTGCGTCACGCTCGGACGCCGACGCGCTGAAAGCTGCCGAGCAGGGGTACGAAGACGGCATCCGATGTTACTTCACGGGGGGGCTGCCTCGCAGATTCCGCTACAGCGCACCGCCGGCGCCGGTCAACCGGATGGCGTTCGACGCTTTCCTGCAGGTCAAGGCGTTGTAGTGGCGGGCTGCCGCCGGACTGCATGCTTGCGGCGGGAGAGGGTGAGCTGGATTCTCGCCGTGGCGATGTGGAGATCGCCGGGCTCGGAGATCGCTCACCGAACCGGGCCCGGCGAGACGCGCACTGGCGGTCGGTAGGAGGATGCTTTCTTCGAGGTGAGGACCGGATTCGAACCGGCGTATGATGGTTTTGCAAACCATTGCCTAACCACTTGGCTACCTCACCGGAGGCCCCTGCCTGGCAGGGACCGCCACTTTTACCACCCGCCGCGGCCGTGTCAAGCCCAACCTCGCCTCCGGGCAGGCTCCCGTCAGCGTCGCCAGATTTCGCCGGCAGGTTGAAAGGAAAACGCCGAACCCCGGCTCGCTAGCGCTAGCGTGCGAGCCTCGGCGCATGGATCGGCTCCCAGGGCGAGAACCACCACGAGGTGGGTCGCAGCGAGGTACACCTTGAACGGGCGAAGCCAGCGGGTTTGCCAGCGGTTGCCGGAGCCCTGCGAGGCTCAGCCCGAACTTCACCTGCCGCATTCGGAACCCTCCACGGGTGACCGTTCAAGCTACATCTGCCCGCCAGCCCTCCTGCCCGCCGGTTCCACAGCCTCTCACACGGTCACCAGCCGGACTTGGAGCAATTCCGCGAAGGATCGTCGCTCACGAATCCGACGCCCAGGCGACGCCACCGCGAGCGTGCATCTGGCGAGGGAGCGAGTGGTTTCGAGCCGACACGGAACGCCTGCCGGCGCTTTCAACCGGACGGTGCCCGTCACGAAAGCCGTCCGGGACAGGGATATGGTCGTCCGGGACAGGGATATGGTCGTCCGGGACAGGGATATGGTCGTCCGGGACAGGGATATGGTCGTCCGGGACAGGGATATGGTCGTCCGGGACAGGGGTATGGTCGTCCGGGACAGGGGTATGGCCGTCCGGAACACACGGCAGCCCGCGCCCCCGAAACGGGCGGTGGACGGGCAGAAACGGAAGGGAAGCGGCATGGCATCGAAAAAGAGTCCGCTGAGGGCGCTGGAAGGGTCCGACTTCAGGCTGCCCCGGCCCGTGCATGGGATTTCGGGCGAAGCGGTCGACGTGGCGAGGTTGGCCGCGACGTACTGGGCGGCCAGGCGCGATCGGCGGACCGGGCAGGTGATCGAGGGCAAGGCGGCGTGGTCGATCGCGGGGTGCGCTTGGTCCACGCGGGTCTTGTGCGCTGAACCAGATGCCGAAAGGTTGGCTTGCCGCGGCGAAGCGTGGTGGCACGCCCGCTTGTCACGCCAGCAGGCGCCGGGATGAAGCTTAGTGGGCTTACGCGGCCAGGACGCGCGTGGGATCATCAACGGCCGCTGAGAAGCTGGAAACGGGTCGCGGGAGCGAAGGCTGTTGCGTTGTTGGCCATGGTGAGCCTGAGCTGTGCTGGAGCCGCGGGCCGGGAGGCGAAGGGAGCGACGGGTGAGGTGCAGACGGTGTGTCCGGAGGGCACGGGGGAACGAGGAACCAAGGCGTCAGCTCTGTTGGAGGGGGAACGGGACGTGTCCGGTGGGCAGTTATCCGCGTGGGGACAGTCCGTTTGGGCGGAAGGACATGGCTGGGAACGTGTGGGAGTGGACGTTGTCGGGGTATTCCGAGGACTACAGCAAGAATCGCGCCGACAATACCCGCGTCCATCGCGGTGGTGGCTGGAACAACAACGATGCGTCGAACGTCCGCGCCGCCTATCGCCTCAGGCACGTGCCTACGACTCGGAACATCCACGTCGGCTTTCGCTGCGCCCGCTAAATATCCCTTGATCCTCGATCCCTCGATCTGGCATGCAAGACGTGTTCGATAAGGGATAGCACCGAGGGGCTTGGGTGGCGGAGCCCCCCAGCCGGACCGCGGCTCAGTCCTGCTCGTCGTGCAACAGGCCGAGCTCGCGCAGCGTCTTCTCCCGCAGCCGCCACGTGTCGCCGTGCTCCCAGTGCGCGAAGGTCGAGCGCAAGGACGCGATGAACCGCTCCCACGCCTGCGGGCTGGCCGCTGCCTCCGCCAACAGGACCTTCAACCGCTTGCGCGCCCGGTTCACCGAGCTTCGCTTCACGCGCACCTGGCGGGGCAGGATCCGAAACCCGAGCCACGTGATCCCCTGCCGCACGCCCACAAGAGACCCGGCTGGACCGAACCCACCCCCTCGCCTCCCAAGCCCGTGTATGCTCCGCGCGTGACCTCCCAAGCCTCCCCCTTCGACCGCATCCGAGGCCCCTGCCGCGTGGTCGTGATCAGCTCGCCCGGATGCCCCCATTGCAGCGCCGTGGTCGCTCAGATGCTTCACCTGGGCCAGCTATGCCCGCGGGTCGACGTGCGCGTGATTGACCTGGCCCGGGCCGGCGCGTGGACGCAACGCTTCGGCATACGTGCCGTGCCCGCCGTGGTTGTGGACGACGATACCTGCCTCGAAGGACACGTCACGGCCGAGGAGATCGCGGGACTCGCCGCCGAACGAGGCGGCCCGGACTACGACCATGTACGTTGCCGCGCCCTGCTTGCTCATGGCCGTGTCGCCGATGTGGCGATGAGCCTGCGCAACCCGCCCTGCGCACGCGTGGTCGTTTCGCTGCTGGCGGCCCCCGAGCTCTCGTTTCGCATGGGCGCTCAGCTCGCCGTGCGGGAGGCATTCGAGCGCGACGCTGCCGTCGTCCATGCCCTCTTGCCCGATCTCATGGCGCTGCTGTCGAGCCCCGATCGCGCCGTTCGCGGTGACCTGGCGGATTTGCTCGGCACGGTAGGCGACGACCGTGTGCTCGGGATGCTGCACATGCTCGCACGCGACGACGACGACAGCGAGGTGCGGGAAGCCGCGCGCGAATCGATCGACCGGCTCGCTTCGAGGGGGGTGTCGTGCAGCTAAGACCTCGCAAGCCGGTTCGACCGGCCGGGCCACGACAACGTCAGGAGCCGGTGCCCGCGTTCTGCGCTTTCTGCAAGCAGGCCATGGGCGTACCACCGCGATTGCCCGGCGCCACGGACCTGCACGGCCAGCCTTGCAGCCGCTGCGGTGCCCTGTGCATCGCCGATCCCACCGGAAAGCAAGGAGGCGAAGCGCTGATGACGGCGCTGCGCATGCTGGCTGCCGGCGACGAAAACCGCGCGCTCGCGCTCCGCGAAGCCGTGGACTACGACGTGCGCGCCCTCGCCTGGATTCCGTCGACCAACGAGGTGGACGCGGCCGTCAACGCCACGCGATACGGCGTGAGCCGCCTGTGGTTCTTCCTCCTGCGCAACGTCCGATGACCATGCCACCTCACGGCGGTCCGTTTCGGTCTGCATCCAGGCTCGTCTTGACAGCAATGCAGGGCGACTTGCACAGTGGGCAAGCACCGCGCTCGGACGTCGCACCACTCATCGCTTTTCGTCTGGCGCTGCTCCGGTGATTCGCTCCAGGGCCGCACAGGCACGTCCGGGATCGAGCCCCAGGGCGGACGTCACGTTGCACACCTTTCCGGCACGCTCCATCTCCTGCGGGTTGCCCGTCTTGATGGCGCGTCTCGCCAGACCATCGCCAACGTGCCGCTGCGCCTCGGCCGCCTCCGCCGTGAGCTGGAATCCCGGCCGTCGAAGCAGCGCCGCCGTATGGGGAGAGACATACTCCGCACTGGCCCACAGCGCGGCATCGGCGGACGCCGCCCGGGCAAAGGCGTCCCACAGCCGGCCCGCGTACGCCGTGTCCGCGCACGGCATGCCCTTGCCGTCCGTTCGAAGATCCTCCACGGTCAGCGCGCGCGACGCAACTCGACGCAGCAAGGGGGCAAACGCGCCAGCGAGGACCTCGTCGGCGGCGGACATCGTGCCCGATTCGACGTGCTCGGCCAAGGTGGCGCAAGACGATTCATGAGCCTGACGGGCACGCTGCTGCTCGCACGTGGGCTTGCGCTGCTCGTATTCGGCGAGCTGGCGGGCCGTGGCATGGGCCAGGTCGCCTTGCGCGATGGTCTCCCACGAGCACGGGTCGGGCGAAGCGAGCGCCGCGTCGATGCGCGCGCGTGACGAGCCGACGACCAGGCGATACCAGGCGAACGCGGCGGCAGCGGAGGCGGCCAGCGCCCCAGCCGCCAGCACAATCGCTGCGCGGGTGGCCCAGCGACGGAGCAGCGCGGCGGTCACGGCCCGGTGACGCACGACTCGCACGGCGGTCGAATCCAATGCAGACTGCCATGTAGCAAGATCGTCGGCGAGGGTTTCCAGAGGGACGGCGATGTGCCGGTCCAGCGCGAAGCTGGCGGCCACGGCGCGAAGCTCCTCCGGCGCGGTTCGCGGGCTCGGCGCCGGCGGCGCGAGCGTCACCGTGGAGGCCAGGTAGCGCACGATCACGGCGGCCGCCTCGCGTTGCGCAGCCTCGACCCGGGCCAGGCAAGCCGCGATCTGCTCGCGGGGAACGGCTTGCTCCAGCGCTGCAAGTCTGGCACCGGACCGCATCGCCACAAGTTCCAGCGCGTCGTGCAACGCCTTGTCGAGCGTCTCGTGAGAAACCGCCTCGACGGCGTCACGCAAGCGCCTTGCCCGGATGTGCTCGGCACAGGTGCGCAGCGGCGCACCCGCCGTCTCCAAGAAGGCGGCTTGCAAAGCCGGCGACATCGTCCGCTACCGCGTTGTTCGCGCGAGCTGGTTCATCTCTTCCTGGAGCAACCAGACAGCGATGAAGTGGGTCACGCCGACGAAGTACGTGGCAATGTCGAGGATGAGGATGGTCTGCGATGGGTCGTTGCGGGAGGGGTCCCGGCTCGCCAGAACACGGTGAATCTTCTGGGCATTGCGGTACATCACGTACACTCCCCAGATTCCGCCGGTCACCAGGGTCAGCAGCAGCTCCAGCAACGGGTTGATGGAGTCGTCGCCGGTGGCTGCGCGCAGCTCGTCGGACGTCTTGAATTGCCAATACAGCCCATAGATGCCGCAAGTCACGAGGCTGAGAAGCAGCGTGGTCAGCGGCGCGCGTTCCTGCACGATGCCGGGGGCGACCTGGATGGCGGCGCCCGGTGTCCCTGGGAATCCTCCGTAAGGCAGGCTCATGCGAATGGCTCTCCTTGTGCCGGGATGACAGCCCGGGCACGGCTGGAGGGTATCACGACACCCCGGCAGCGTCTCGCCGCATTCGACCCGGTTGCCGTGCGCCGGGGGTTGGCAGGCTCGCGCCCCCGAAGCCCGTCGATGCGCGAAGCGAGCCCTGCGACTACAGCTCGTGGCTCAGCACATCGAGCAGGTCGTCCCGGGTCAGCCCCGCGGCCGCTTCGGCCTCCCCGATTGCCGCCTCCGACAGCCCGCGCTTGGCCGCCTGCAACTCCACGATACGCTCTTCGATCGTGGATTGGGCCACCAGCCGGTGGATGAGCACCGGACGAAGCTGCCCGATTCGATGGGCCCGGTCCGCGGCCTGGTCCTCCACCGCCGGATTCCACCATGGATCCATCAGGTACACGTGGTCTGCCTCGGTCAGGTTCAGCCCCGTCCCGCCCGCTTTCAACGATACAAGCATCACGGGGGGACCGTCCTGGCGCTGGAACTCCCGCACGACGGCCTCCCGGTCCCGGGTGGATCCGTCCAACCTGGTGAACGCAATCGCCCCTCGCCGCAGGTGCGGTTCCAACAGATCCAGCAGCGATGTCCACTGCGAGAACACCAACGCCTTGTGGCCGGACGATATCGCTTCATCGAGCTGCTCGAGCAACACCTGCACCTTGGCCGACGACTGCGCCGACTGCCCCGGAACGAGCGCGGTGTGGCAGCAAGCCTGGCGCAAGCGCAGCAGCGCCTCGAGCGCTGCCATCACCCCTGCGCCGGCGCGCAGCCGCTCGAGCACCTGCGGCACCATCGCGGCCCGGATAGCGTCGTAGACGCCGCGCTCTTCGTCGGAGAGCACGCACCGGAGCACGACCTCCGTGCGCGGGGGAAGCTCGCGTGCGACCTCGGACTTCTTGCGACGCAGCACGAACGGCCGGATGCGTGCGCGCAGCCGCGCCGCCGCACCAGGCTGGCCTTCCACCACCGGTCGGGACACGCGCTCCTGGAAATCCTTACGCCCGCCGAGCAGCCCGCGATTGGCAAAGTGCATCTGGCTCCAGAGATCCTCCAGACGATTCTCCACCGGCGTACCCGTCAGCGTCATGCGGAACCCTGCACGGATCCGGTACGCCGCCTGCGCTACCTGACTGTCGGGATTCTTGATCGCCTGCGCTTCGTCGAGCACCACCGTATCCCAAGCCTGTCCCGCAAGATCGTCCGCATCCAGACGCAGGATCGCGTACGTCGTAAGGGTCACGTCCGCGCTCGCGTCGAGCTTGCGATCCGGTCCGTGGTAGACGGCACAGCGAAGGGAGGGCCTCACCCGACGGATCTCCGCGATCCAGTTGTGCATGACGCTGGTCGGGGCCACGACGAGCGTGCGGCCGCGGATGGCGCATAGCGCCTGGATGGTCTTGCCCAGCCCCATGTCGTCGGCGAGCATGGCACCCAACCCGGCATCGCGCAGGAAGCAGAGCCAGTCGACACCAGCGCGCTGGTAGTCGCGCAGCGTCACGCCCAGATCCGCTGGAAGCATGGCGGGCGGCAGCGAGGCGAAGCCCTCGGCCAACGCGCGAAGCTTGTCGAAGGAGGCAGGCTGGGGCTGCCCGAGGTCGTCGCAAAGCGCCGCGAGGTCCGGCACCATGCACGGTGGGACTTGGCCGCCGGCCTCCTGGCGAGCAGCCAGAAGATCGGCGATGCGGTCGCCGAAGCGCGCGAGGAACTCCGCCGGAACCTGCGCAAATCCGCCTTCGATCAGCGGGACCATCGACTCGCCACGGCGCCACGCGCCGATCACCGCCCCCGCCTCCGCCCGGCCATGCGTCGCGCCCGTTTCGTCCACCGACTCGAACGACACGTCGAACACGCCGTCGCCCACGCGCAAACGTCCCACCAGCGCCGGCGCCAGGAAAAATGAGCGATGGCCGGTGCCCTCCACGGACACGTCGCGCGCGTTCACCTGGGCGATCCTGCGCGCCAGATCGACCGCCTCCTGTCCGCTGCGGCGCACGCGAGCTCCTGCCGCCAGACCGAGCTGGCCCTCGAGCCAACGCGCGATGCGTTGCTCGGCCTCGCGCCTGCGCACGGGCACGGCACCGCCCAGGGGCGTCAGCCGATCACCGTCCACGCGGGCGATCGGCGGATCGCCGTACACGATGGTCGCGAGCACGATCAGGTCGTCGCCCTCACGACGGCTCTCGATGGCGATCCTGGGGTAGACGTCGTCGACCAGCGCGGGGAGGTTGGACGCGATGACGCGCACGGGAATCCGCTCTCGAAGCTTCGGAAGGACATCGGTGAGAAGCTCGGTGAGCCGGTCCATGCCGAAGACCTTTCCAGGTCTGAGATCCTCGATCTCGCGCGCCTCGAGGTTGCTTTCTCCGAGGGGCCGCAGCGCCGTGCCACAGGCCACCACCCCGTTGGCGAAGACCTCGGTGATCGACGGATCCTGCTCGAGCGAGAGGCGGAATCCGGCGTCGCAGGACTCGAGCTTGCCGTGGATGGGGGCTGACGGAGGAGCGATGGCCACGGGCTTTCCGTCGAGCAGGACATCGTCGCAACGGGCGAGCGCCTGGAGCAAGGCAGGCCATGCCTGGCGAGGGAGCACACCGGACAGACGCGAGCCAAGCGTTGCCTCGACGTCGAGGTCGGCTTGCCCCGCGGAGAACCGTGGACCCGGCACGCGCCCGTCGGCAATGGCCGATAGCGTCGCGTCGATCCTCTCCTCGCGCCCGGCGGTGACGACCACGCGGTGGAACGACAGCCCCGCGGGGGTGCGCGCGAGCCGATAGCCTATCTTGCCGCTCGCACGCGCGTCGGCGAAAAGGCTCTTGCCGGACCGGGCCGCCTGCCGCAGCGCGATCACCGCTGCCGCGGCGTGCTCGCACGCCTGGCCTTGCGTGGTGCAATCGCACCACCAGTCTTCGTCCTGGGGCCACAGCGTCACCGTTGGGCTTCGCAGCGCTCCAGCCACGGCAACGCGCAGCTTCAGCTCCGTCGGCGACTGGCTCTGACCGGTGACGGCCTGCGCCCGCCATAGCTCCACGCCGCGGGACCAGGTGTCTGCCTCGCAGGCTTCGCGCACCGCGTCCAGAAGCGCTTTGATGGTCGAGTCATCCATGCGAGGCGCGCGTTATAGCACGCAGCGTCCACCTGTCGGACGGACGAGGCGAACGCTGCGGGCACGCCGGCCTTGGGGTTGGAGCGACCACGGTGCCGTACAGCGATGGGCGAACGGGGTCCGCCCCGGGCTGGCGAGGTTGGAGGACAGGACGGGAACCTTGGGGGGTTGGCTCGGCTACTGGGCCGAGTCGTGGTGGAGGCGGGCGAGGTTGCGGGTCCGGAGGTGGGCACCGTGGTTCCGCGCGGGGTTGTGGCCGAGGCGGGCCAGGACCCGGGACATGCCCCGCTCGACGGCCTCGATGAGGTAGGGGCGCAATTGGGAGACGGGAACGATATGTTGTAGAGAGCCGACCTCTCGCGCGCGGTGCACGCTGTGCACGGAGTCGAAGTGATCGGCGACCTCGCCTTGCTTCTCGGCGTACACGATTCGGAAGACTTCGTCGTACTGGGCGCGAAGGCGCCGCTTGTCCGAATCGGTAGCGGCGGCGAGCTTCTGCTGGAGGTCCACCACCCGCGGGTCGCGCAGCGCCCTGGCACGAACCTCGGCAGGGAACACCACGGCTGCTGCGGGCGCCCCACCGATCACCGACGCGAACGATCCCTCGAGCGCGGCGACCTCCAGGTCATCGTTGAGCGTGCGGGAGAATACCACGTAGGCCCCACCGTGGTAACGCGAGATGACGCAGAAGACCATCGGCCCATCGAAGTTCACCACGGCCCGTCCGATCTCCGCACCATACTCGAGCTGCAGCTTGCGCATCGACTCCGGGGAGCCGTCGAAGCCCGACAGGTTCGCCAGCACCACGACGGGGCGATTGCCGCTCGCCGAGTTGATCGCCCGGGCGACCTTCTTGGACGACAGCGGGAACAGCGTGCCGGCAGTCCACGTGTCGGGGCCGTCGCCCGGGACCATCCCGAATCGCGTCAGGGGACGCGACTCGATGCCCACCATGCACACGGGAATACCGCCAAGGTGCGCGTCCCACACCACAGCGTTCTCCGCGTTGCGCATCATCGCCCAGCGCTCCAGCGGCTGCTGCCCCTTGTCGAGGACCGCGGTCATGACGGACCGGATGTCGAAGGGCTTCTTGCGGTCCGGGTTGGCCTCGGCGGAGAATACCTCGCCGATCGTCGCGAACCCGGTGCCGTCGGGCATCGTGTGGGGCTCGGGACGGATGTCCCGGTCCGCCGGATCCTCCGAGGGCTGCCTGCGCGGGAAGCGCTCCCCCGGCGCCACGTACGTGTGCTCGTAATAGCGGAAGAGGATCTGGCACGCATGGGAGATGTCCCTGGCGGCGTACTGTGCCTGTCCGTTGGGGCCCATGATGCGCTCGACACCTCCGATACCCTGATTGTCGTCGGCGGAGACGCCGCCGGAATAGTCGAGCGCGCGCTTGCCGGTGAGCACCATCGAGCCCCCCGGTGTCATGATGAGCACGCCCCGCGTGTGCATCAGCATCGTGGCTTCGGCGTTCCAATAGGATTGCCCGCCCACGTTGACGCCCGGGATGACCATGTTGACGACGCCGCCCGCCTGCGTGAACTCCACGAGCCGTCGAATCACCCTCGCCACCCAGTCGAGCCCTTCGGTCCCGACATCCATGGAGATCTTGGCCCCCGAGGAGACAGCGAACCACTCGACGGGAACGCGCATCGACTCCGCCAGATCGATGGCGAGACAGATGCGCTTGCACTCCGGCTCCGACAAGGCGCCCATCTCACGGCTGGCGTCGCCGAGCACGATCACGCGCGTCATCCCCTCCGGGTGTTTCGCCGTGAAGTTGCGGATCACGCCCACCACCAGGTTCGCCCGATTCTCCCCGGCAGGACGCTGCACCGGCACCAGCTCGTCGGCGTCGTTCAGATCGTATTCCACGAACTCCCCCGGAGGGAACTCGGCAGCGTCGGTATCGCGGGACGGCGTAAGCATGCGAACGATCTCGTAGGGGTAGACGATCCCGAGCCGGCGCATGCGGATCACTTTCTGGGCATAGGAGGAGAGCGGCCGGATAGGCTTGTCGGATGGCGCGTCGATGTGGAGGCGGAGCCCCGTACCCACGCGGTTCGACACGTGAATGACGACGTCGCGCAGCCCGCCCCCGTCGGTGTCGGGGATACGCATCCGCACCACGGCTTTTTCGAGGCCCAGGTTCTTGCCCAGGGGTCCAAGCCGCTTCGCCACGCGCATCATGTCCTTGGGGTGCAAGTCGGTGGTCGGCCACACGTACAGCAGCACCCGGTTCCAGTGCAGGCGCTCGCGGGGCGGACGCTTCGACTGGTACTCGCGGATACCGGCCAGGGCTTCGGAGTACATACGCTCCAGGTGCGGCAGCTCCTGCACCGTGCCGTCCGCATCGCGCACGGGTGTCATGTCCCGGATCTCGACGAAGGCGAACAGGCGTTCATCCTTGGGGTTATCCTTCGCGATGGCGTGGAACAGATAGATATCATCGGAGGCGCGAAGCTGCCTGGTGGTGAAGTTCTCCAGACGCCAGAGCTCGAGCCGCTCGGCCAGCATGGGGTGGATTCCCCGCTGGACTTCGTCTTCCACGAAGCCGCCGGCCGTGCGCACGAAGGTGAAGTACCGAATGGCCCGCCAGTCTCCCCGGTGCGTGAGCGCCACCGAAACCCGGGACGCCCGGGCGGGAAACGCCGACTCGGTCACGCGCTGCTGGAGCATCCGGGCGGCCGACAACGGCTCGCTGTCCTCGCCGTCGACCGACAGGAACACGTCGATCGCCAGGTCCGCGTCCTCCTGGACCGACTGCGCGAGCCGAGCGAGGGCGTGGGCTGCATCCGGCAGCCGATCGATGTCGGCGTGCGTCGCGAGCAGGTGGCAGGCCCTGCCTCGATGGAGGAAGGCGGCGGCGGCTACCGTCAGGCCGTCGACATCCCGTACGGCGAGGCGCTCGATGGTGCGGATGCGATACAGCCGACGGACCATCAGCTCCATCGCGAACCGTCGTGTCGAGGTGGACGACGAAGTCATCTGCGGGGCGAGGAAGCCCATGAGCGGTTGCGGGCAATCGAGCAGCGCGGCCATCTCCGCGGCAGGCGCGACGGCGGTGTCCGCCGACGACAGGCGTTCGAACCTGGTGCGAACACCCTCGTAGGTTGACAGGCGCGCCTCCTCGAACTTGCGCCGTTCGAAGAGGCGGTAGCGGAGCTCGCGGGCCAGATCGCTCACATTGGGGTATCGGACCAGGGTCGCTTCGGCCAGCCGGTCAAGCAGATCCCGCAACGTCTCCGTCGCACGAGACTTCAGCTCGTCCACGGCGTCGAGCCTGCGCTCCAGGATTGCGGAGATGTGGTTGACGTGGACGTCGACGCGCTGCCTGGCCTTGTGGAGGAACAGCAACGCCTCGTCAAGACGGGGAGTCCGGTCCAGGCTCGTCACTCCATAGTGCGCCAGCGTACGCTCGAGCACCTGCACGAAGGAAGGAGGGAAACCCTTGGCGCCGCCATCCACGCGACGCAGGTACTCGTGCATGGTTTCTTCGTTGCTGATGATGTGGTCGCCGATGACGTCGGGCTCGCGCCGATAAAGCAGCAGCAAGTCCGCGAACATGGTCAGGATGCTCTCCTCGAGCTTGCACATGAGCTCGTCGTCGGCATCGATCTTGGCGCACAGGGCAGCACGCTCCTGCTGGATGCGGCGGGCGTCCTGAGCGTCGATGTCGAATCCCATGACCAGCCGTCGCAGCTCGTCGAGCACACGATGGCATCGCGCCGCGAGTGTTTCGTCGTTACCCACGGAGCTATCCGTCGGAATGCTGATCGGAATGCCCTGCGGAAGCTCTCCGGAGTCCGAGGTTGGCTCGATGACGATGAGCGGGGTGCCCGGGTTGACCTGCGTATTGGGCACGACGAGCACCTCGCGGACCCGCCCGCTGCACGGCGCGGCGACCCCCATCTCCATCTTCATGGCTTCGAGGACCATCAGGCGATCGCCCTGGGAAACCATGTCGCCTGGGCGTACATGAATCGCCAATGTCATCGCAGGTGCCGGCGCGCGGACCACGCCGCCTTCGTCGCGGGTCAACCGATACGGCAGCCCATCGATCTCCACGATGTGCTTGAGTCCGTCGACCAGCGACAGCACCCGGTACCGCTTCCCGTAGCAGTGAATCCAGCCTTCGAATGCGCTCCTGCGCTCGACGACGGCCTCGATCCAGCTTCCCTGGCACTGCACGCGGTAGCGCCGCGGGCCGTGCCGGCGCACCATCAGCTCGTAGCTCACCCGCTCGTGTCGCAGCTCCACCTTCTTGCCGATCTCATCGCTGACCGACGGTCGCCCGCGAGCCGCGGAGGCGAAGAAGTGACGTTGATCGAGCTCGAACTCGGCGTCGTAGACATCGATGGCCGCCTGAATCAGGGCCACATGCGCATGCGGACGCGACGCGGTGGATCCGTGGGACCAGGTTCGGTCGAGCCAGCCGATGTCGTATCGTCCTTGCTCGACGTCGGGGTGGCGCAATAGCTCGAGCAGGAACGCCCGATTGCTCGTGCCGCCTCGGATCACCACGGCGCTCTCGAACAGCGCGCGGCGCAGCCGGCCCATCGCCTCGTTGCGGTCGCGGCCGTGGGCGATCAGCTTCGCAATCATCGAGTCGAACTCCGGCGCGACCTCGTCGCCCTCCGCGACACCCGTGTCCACACGAATCCCTGGACCGGTCGCCACGCGGAACAGCGCCACCTTGCCCGGAGCGGGCGCAAACTGATTGTCGGCGTCCTCGGCGTTCAGACGTACCTCGATCGCATGGCCGACCGTCGGCGGAGGGTCGCCCTCCAAACGCCCGCCGCTTGCCACCAGAAGCTGCAGCTTGACCAGATCGAGACCGGTGGTGACCTCCGTGACCGGATGCTCGACCTGGAGGCGGGTGTTCATCTCCATGAAGAAGAACTCGGAACGGTTCGGGTCCAGAAGAAACTCGACCGTTCCCGCGTTGCGATATCCCGCCGCCTGAGCCAGACGCACGGCCGCGGCCTTGATGTCGCGCTCCTGCCCGGCCGACAGGACCGGACACGGCGCTTCTTCCACCACCTTCTGGTTGCGACGCTGCAGCGTGCAGTCGCGAACGCCCACGGCCCAAGTCGTGCCGAAATCGTCGGCGATGATCTGCACCTCGACATGCCTTGCCCCGACCACCGCCCGCTCGAGGAACACATCGCCATTGCCAAACGCTTTCAACGCTTCCGCGCGCGCGCTGTCGAATGCCTCCCTCAGGCCGGACGCATCGGAGACACGTCGAATGCCTCGCCCGCCTCCGCCCGCGGTCGCCTTGATCATCAGCGGATAACCCAGCCTGTCGGCGTGCAGCAGAGCGTCTTCCACGCGCTGGATTGCCCCGCCGCTCCAAGGCGCGACCGGAACCCCCGCGCGTTCGGCCAACAGCTTCGACGCGATCTTGTCGCCGAGCGCCCGCATGATGTCACCGTCAGGCCCCACGAACACGATCCCCAGCCGCTTGCACAGATCCGCAAACCCCGCATGCTCCGCCACGAACCCCCAGCCGACCCACGCAGCTTGTGCACCCGACGTCACCAGCGCCCGCTCGAGCGCCTCGTAGTCGAGATACTTGCTCTTGCGCTGGCCGTCCTTGGCGTCGACGAAGGTTGCCGGGCCGAGGTCGATGGCGTGGTCGGCCTCGCGGACGAACATCGCGTAGCGGTCCGGCTCGGTGAACAGGGCGATGGTTTCAATCGACGCGCCGTGCTCCTGGTTGATCTCGCGCACGGCGTGGATCAAGCGCATGGCGGGCTCACCCCGGTTTACGATCGCAACCCGTTCGAACGTGGGTACCTGCATGGAAGCTCACCTCGGTCTCGCGCCCCATGGTCGGAACGAACCGACGGACCATGGCGCCGCCAAGCCCGGGCGCACCCGCGCTATGCAAGGACAAAGCCGGACTCGATGGCGCCGTCACGTCGCGCCCAGGTCTCGTCCCACGCGACAGCGCGTTGCTCGATTCCCGAGCTCGATCGGATTCGCCCGCGGTTTCCCGGCTCAACCATCCTTTCACGCAAGCGCCCGGACGGTCTGGTCCTGACGCAACGCGTTTCGCCACGCACCGCGGCAGCGAAGCGTGCTACACGGGCGCGTATCCGCGTTCGCGCCGCCCCGACGGTCCCCGGTCCCGGTTCAATGGAAGGCCCGGACCGGACCCCGACATCACGGACACGTCGACGCGTCGGGTACCTTGCACCAGCCATCGATGCACTCGGCCGGTTGCTGGCAGAACGGCCCTGCGTGGCTGTCACACGGATGTCCTGCCGCGACGGCGGACCGGCAAACGCTCTGCACGCAGGCACCGTGGGCCTCGCAGGCCACGTTCAAGCCGCAGGCGTCGCCGTCGGCGGCGATGGGGGTGGGCTGACACGTCTGGGTCGAACTGTCGCAATCGAGGCCGAGCTTGTTGGGGCAAGCAGGATCGCAGGCGCTGCCCGCCGAGGGGCTAGCCTTGCAAACACCGTTGCTGCACATGAGGTACCCGGCACATCCGTGGGTGCTGTCGCAGGGGCCGCCCACGCCGGAGGCTGGGAGGCAGACGTAGCCGGTGCAGGTCGTACCGTTGGGGCAATCGACGGAGCTGCGGCAACCGCCACCGACGCCGACGGGTGGCTGACAGGTGCCGCATATACTTCCGGCGGCGGGGAAGCACGCGCGGGAGCTGCACTGGTATCCGCTCAAGCAGGGAGCGCCGTCGGACAAGGTGCCTCCACCGACCGCCTCGCAGAAGGGCCGGTCGAGCGCGGCCTGGACCTGGTCACAGGTGGCCGAGGCCAGAGCGTCGGCGCAGGACGACACGGCGGAGGGCGCGATCGAGGCGCCGGGGAGCGACGCCGTGTTGGCGCAGAGATCATGCACCTGGCGCTCGCAGGCGGCCCGTGTGCCGTAGTCGATCCGCAGGAGCGTGCCGGCGCAACGCTCCAGCGCTGCGCATCTGGCGGATGCATACTGCGTACAGGCTGGATCGATCGACCCCTCCTGCTTGGTGTCGTCAGACCCGCACGACGCCACTGCGAACGTGGCACAGCACGCAACCGCCGCAAGCACTTGGTACCGGATATCACGCATCACGGTGTCCCCTCCAAGCAGCGTGCCGCGGAACCGTGCCGCGCGGGCCAGCAAGCCGCAGCACCCATCCATGCTCCCGCCATCCCGCTCCTCCCGTCCGTCCGCTGCTCGTCATCAATCGACTCATCGCCCGCATTCACCGCACCACGATCCGGGTCGCTGCGGCAGCCCGACTTCCTCGGAGCCCTCGCGATCGCGGTCGCGGTCACCATTGTTGCAGACTTCCGGGCCCACGTCGACGAGTCCTTCACACCAGGGCCGGCGGTAGACTACGATCCTTGCCCGTACGCGCAGCGGTCCGTGGTTGCCCAGCTTCCCAGGTGCGTCGACTTCGAGCTTCGGATCGTCGACCTGTCGTCGCCCATGAGGGAAGGCTCGTGCACCTCGCGAGCACAGGGCGAGATCCGAGGGATGCCGCGTCGCCGTGAACGTGTGCCGGCCTGCGACGCGTGACGAGCTCCGCCGCTTTACGCGGCCGCGCATCCGATCGACACTGCCCCCATGGAACTGCCCGGCCAGGACCGCATCGCGCGCCAACGCCGCGTCGGGATGGCGTTGCTGGTGATGGTCGGCGCGATCCTGATCCTCACGCTGCTGTGGCCGTGGCGACGCCAGGATGCGAGCCTCCAGAGCGGGATCACCGATGGCCCCGAGATCGCGCTCGACCCAGCGCAGGCGTCGAGGTTCGTGCGTCTGTCGATCGATTGCGTCGGTCGGCCTTTCCCGAACAAGCCCGGGCTGATCCTGGACGGCGCTGACACGCTGCGTCTGCCGCAAGATCTGACCCCCGCTTTCTACGGCTGTTTCGACTGGCACTCGGCCGTGCACGGCCACTGGGCGATGGTGCGTGTGCTGTCGCGTTTGCCGGGGTTGCCGGAGGACCAGGCGATGCGCGCCAAGCTCGACGCGCACCTCACAGCGGACAACCTCCGACGCGAGCTCGCCTACCTGCAGGCCGAACGCAACAAGACCTTCGAGCGGCCGTATGGGTGGGGCTGGCTGCTTCGGCTTTCGGCGGAGCTGCATGGCTGGAACGATCCGGACGCGCGCCGGTGGGAAACCGCCGTTCGCCCCGTGGCGGAGCTGATCTCCGCGCAGACCATCGACTACCTGCCGCGCCTGAGCGCGCCGATTCGGGCGGGAACCCACGACAACACGGCATTCGCCATGGTGCACATGCTCGACTATGCGCGCGCCCTGGGAGACACCAGGCTCGAGGAGACGGTCGTGTCGAGAGCACGGGAGCTGTACGGCAAGGACCAAGACTGCCCGGTGGCGTACGAGCCATCGGGCGAGGATTTCATCTCGCCCTGCCTGGTCGAAGCGGACCTGATGCGTCGCGTGCTCGATCAGGCGTCGTTTCGCACCTGGCTGAGCTCCTTCCTTCCGCCGGTGGGCTCGACGAAGTTCGCGCCGTTGCTTTCGCCGGTCGAGGTCCGCGATCGCCAGGATCCTCGAATCGGCCACTTGATTGGCCTGGGCCTGCAGCGCGCTTGGTCGTTGCGCGGCATTGCCGCGTCGCTTCCGCCGAACGACCCGCGCGTGGATCTCTATCGCAAGCTGGCGCGGCTGCATGCGCACGGCGCCATGCAGCAGATGTTCGACAGCGGCTACGGAGGCGAACACTGGTTGGCGTCGTTTGCCATCTATCTGACGACCGGCGTGGGGATTGGCCCTTAGTGCAGGTTCCCGCAAGTTGGTAGCCGCTCAGGTCGAGCCCAAGCCCGGATCGTCAAGCCGCAGGATCGTTGCGGTGAGCATGGCGACGACCCGCGGAAGCAGTGTGCGGCCCTCGGACAAGCGTTGCGAGTCCGCGCGGTTCACGGCGCGGGAAGCATCAAGGATGGCGGCGCATTCGGTCGTCGGCGACGACGAGGAATTCGATGGCCGCGCGGTAGACGTCCAGACGCTCCTATCCGCGTGAGCTTGCGTGTTTCATTGCGCGATGAAGCCCAGCACCTCGCGCTCCGATCCGGAGCTTGGTGGCGAGCTGTCCGCACCTCGACAGCGGCAGCGACCGGTGCGCCTTGTCAGGCGACTCGCAGGCGAGCTGGACCTGATGCGCCGCGAATCCAGAGGGCGAGAGCGGAATCTTTGCGGCCGTCGACGATCTCTGCGACCAACCTCCGGTCGCTCGGGTTGGCCGCAGACACTACGCGGAGTGCCGAAGAGGTTCCGGGGCTTGCTCGGGCGTGGCGGCCGGAAAACAACGTGGGTCGGACATCGTGGTGTGCACGGCCTTGGGCTGCGGCGATGGGTATACCTCGAACGGGCCAAGCCGGTAGGTTTGCCAGCGGGTGCCGCAGCCCTGCGAAGCTCAGCCCCTGCTTCATCTGCGGCATCCCGAACCGTCGACGAGTGACCGTTCAAGGTATCGGTGTCGGGCGATTTGGCAGCCCGTTGATCTGATCGGGCTGGGCTTCCCCCGACAAGCACTGAGCGCGGAGGCGTGCTGTCGGGTCGCCGGATGCGGGTCGGGCAGTGGCCGACGTGGGTTGGTAGACCTGCCGACGTGGGTCAACCAATTGCCGACGTGGGTTGGTAGACCTGCCGACGTGGGTCGACCAATTGCCGACGTGGGTCGGTAGACCTGCCGACGTGGGTCGACCAGTTGCCAACGTGGGTCGGCAGACCTGCCGACGTGGGTCGACCAATTGCCGACGTGGGTCGGTAGACCTGCCGACGTGGGTCGACCAGTTGCCGACGTGGGTTGGTAGACCTGCCGACGTGGGTCGACCAGTTGCCGACGTGGGTTGGTAGACCTGCCGACGTGGGTCGACC
>Ga0272446_1000840_pt1 | contig 46838 bp, 42 predicted proteins | sample YNPCB0061_FD_194587 | JGI IMG/M metagenome (GOLD analysis project Ga0272446, IMG submission 194587) | Hot spring microbial mat communities from Yellowstone National Park, WY, United States - YNP-CB-006-1 | ecosystem: Environmental > Aquatic > Thermal springs > Hot (42-90C) > Sediment | place...
GGCGAAGTAGGCGGTCAAAGCTTTCAACTCCGCCGGGTCCTCAATATAGTTGGCCGGCAGCCCGGGAGCGGCATCTTTCCTGGTGAAGTACTCGCTCCATTCGGGAAGCTGGGTGCGATAGGCAGCCGCCTCGCCTGAGGAGAACCGGAGCGTCCGAGTGCCCGGTTCATAGCATTCGACGGCGCGGGCCATCAATGCGGCCAGAAACGGGTGCAGAGTGCGATGCTGGTGGAGACGTGGCTCGGCAGCAAAGGCCGACTGCGATATGGCGCCTTAGTGCCCGTTTCATAGCATGGCTCCGGTTTCTGGCGATCAATGATTTGGTGGCAGCGCGCCGGCTTCGGTCAGCGGGCTCGACCCCGTTGGAGAGATTCTTCAACCGATTCGCAACCGGGCCGAGTCCGTCTGACTCCACTTGACAGAATCAGTATATGGCGAAACAGGTTCGACAGAAGAATGCAGCGCGGAAAGCGGACCAGTTGGAAGGGTTGCCGCCCTTGAACCGCAACGCGGCCGGCATTGATGTAGGAAGTGCGGTGCATTATGTGGCAGTGCCGGCGGGCCGCGACGCGGAGCCGGTGCAAGAGTTTGGCAGCTTCACAGCGGATCTCCACCGGATGGCGCGATGGCTGCAAGCCTGCAAGGTGGACACGGTGGTGATGCAGGCTACGGGTGTGTACTGGACGGCGCTGTACGACGTGTTGGAGAGCTACGGATTCCAGGTGCATGTGGTAAACGCCCGGCACACCAAGACGCTGCCCGGCCGAAAGACCGACGTCCTGGAGTGCCAATGGCTGCAAAAGCTCCATACCTTCGGGTTGTTGAACAACTCCTTCCGGCCGGCCGAAGAGATTCGCGTGCTGCGCAGCTATATGCGGCAGCGCGAGAATCTGGTCCAGGCGGCGGGAACTTCGATCCAGCACATGCAAAAGGCGCTGACCGAGATGAACATTCAGTTGGGCAATGTGATCAGCGATCTCAGCGGGACCACGGGGATGAAGATCCTGCGGGACATCATCAAAGGCGAACGGGACCCGCGGAAGCTGGCGCTGCATAAGGACGCTCGCATTCAGGCCAGCCGGGCCGAGATCGCCCGCAGCCTGGAAGGGACCTGGCGGCCGGAGTTGCTGTTCGTGCTGGAACAGAGCCTGGAGTTGTACGACACCTATGTGGAGAAGATCCAACAGTGCGACCGCCGCATCGAGGAGCATCTGAAGGCGATGGAGGCCAAGGCGGATCCGGCCCAACCGGTGCCCGAACCTCGGCGGATGCGCCGGGCGCGGCAGCACGAACCGCGCTTCGACCTGCGCGGACAGTTGTACCGGATCAGCGGAGTGGATTTGACGCAGATCGACGGCGTGAGTGTGCAGACGGCGCAAACGGTGATTTCGGAAGTGGGGCTGGATATGAGCCGGTGGCCGAGCGAAAAGCAATTCGCCTCCTGGCTGGGCCTGTGCCCGGACAATCGGATCAGCGGGGGTAAAGTGCTGAAACGCGGGACGCGGCACGTGGTGAATCGCGCCTCCACGGCCCTGCGTTTGGCTGCCTGGAGCCTGCTCCGAAGCCAAAGCGCCCTGGGCGCCAAATTCCGCCGCCTCCGCTCCCGGCTCGGGGCTCCCAAGGCCATTACCGCCATGGCCCATCTGCTCGCCCGGCTGATCTATCGCATGCTCAAGTTCGGTCACCAATACGTGGACAAAGGAATCGAATACTACGAAACCAAATACCGCCAGCAACAGCTACAATGGATCACCAAACAGGCGGCCGCCCTCAACATGCAACTCATTCCCCTCACAGGGGTTGATGGTTAAGTTTCTGGAGAGTACGCAATCCATTCGGTCCTGACCCCGGGCAGCTTCAACTTTCGCACGGCGCCGGCGAGCGAGGCCACGATGGCCCGTTTGCGGTCGGGGGCCAGATGCTGGGCCAGTTTCTCGCGGCGGGCGTTCCGGACCACCGCATACTTCGCCTGAGTTCTCGCGTGCAGGTGGAGGTGGACCAGCAGTCCCGGACTCAGGCAGGTGGAGCGAGGCAGAAGCTTAGACGCAAAACCGAGCGGGATACCGTCCAGGGCGGCCCTCAGAAACCTTCCGAAATCCAGCGAAACATGCGCCATCAGCGCCAGCGGCGCCAGAAAGTGCATGCAGAACTGGCCGTAAGCCACCCACGGCACGGGCTGATCCCGCTCAAACGAAAGCGTGTCGATGAACACCGGCTGCGGACCGCGGAACTGAATATTGAAGGCCGAGGCATCCTTCAACGACATTCCATGGTCCATCGCGGTCTCCTGGATTTCGAGAGTCAGCAGCGCTGCGTCGCGGAGTTGCCCGAACGACCATTCGTAGAAGTACGACAGGTGGCGGATGGGTTCCGGTCTGATGACCTTGAAGATGCCCGCCGACGGATCGGGACGGCCCGGCTCCTCACGGTGGGCGACCATCAATGACCGCTCGACCAGCGCCTCGTAGAGGCCGGAGGACATGAGCAGCTCGTAGTTCTCCCGGCCCTGGAAGGTAATCGCACGCTTGACCAACCCGTCTTCCCGAAAGACGTACCCGGCAGGATCTCGAAAAGAAGCCCCGAGCCCCGCCACCTCGCAGGCCACATTCCTGTTTGTGTCCATCGCACAAATCGACTCGTCTTCGCCAACGCCGCGAGATGAAGAAGCGCTAGGCAGTATTATATCTGCCATTACCCCGAATGGGTTACTAGAGTGTGACTAATATCGCAGTTCAGGCACTTGGAGTGTGAGCCGCTTTACGCAGCGGGACCCGCGGAGAACGGAGAGGAGGGGGGACGCCCGTGCATAGGCGTCCCCCGGTCCGGGAACGGAGCCTTACAACTCCCGGGAATTGTACGAGCTGAGGACCTTCATGTAGTTGGCGCGCAGAAACGCCGCGGGCTCGGCGACCGAGCGCTGGCTCATGCTGCCTTGCATCTGTTTGATGGACTCGTACTCGTGCTGCTCCATCCACTGGAGCACTTCGTCGCGAACCAGCGAGACGTAGCCCGTGCCGTGTTTCAGCAGGGCGGACGTCATCATAGCGACTTTGGCGCCGGCCATCATGGCTTTCAGCACGTCCGAACCGCTGTGGACGCCCCCGCTGATGGCCATGTCGGCTTTGATGCGGCCGCACAGGATCGCGACCCAGTGGATCCGCAGCAGCAGCTCATAAGGCGTGCTGAGGTGCAGATTCGGCACCACCTCGAGGGCTTCGAGATCGAAATCCGGCTGGTAGAAACGGTTGAACAGCACCAGCCCGTTGGCGCCGGCTTCGTCGAACCGTCTGGCCATGTTGGCCATGGAGCTGAAGAACGGCCCGACCTTAACAGCCACCGGGATGCGAACGCTGGCCTTCACGCTCTTGACCAGATCAATGTAGATCTGCTCGACCTGGGCGCCGGTCATCTCCGGCTTGCTCGAAACAAAGTAGATGTTCAGCTCCAGGGCGTCGGCGCCGGCCTGTTCCATCTCCTTCGCGTAGCTGACCCAGCCGCCGGCCGAGACACCGTTCAGGCTGGCGATGATCGGAACACCAACCGCCGCCTTGGCCTTGCGGATGTGCTCCAGGTACTCCTCCGGACCCAGCTTGATGCCGCTCAGGTCGGGAAAGTAGGTGATAGATTCGGCGTAGTTCTCACCGGCGGAGAGCGCTTGATCGATGATATTGCTCTCGATGTTGATCTGCTCTTCAAACAGCGAGTGAAGCACTACGGCGGCCACACCCGCCTCCTCCATCTGCCGGATCTTGGAGAGGTCCTCCGAGTAAGGACCGGCGGAAGCTACCAGCGGATTTTTCAGAGAAAGTCCGAGATAGGACGTAGAAAGGTCGATCATCACTTCACCTCCTGGCTGGCGCCGTTGACCGTTATCGCCGCCATGTGTTCATACAAACGCCACCGCTCCATGACATCCCGCTGGGCTTCCTTCAGCAACGCCTTGGCGGCCTCCGGATTGCTCTTGACCAGCATCGTGTAGCGGGTCTCGTTGTAGATGTACTTTTCCAGCGGCAGCGTGGGCGCTTTGGAATCGAGTTGGAACGGGTTCTTGCCCTGCTTCTTGAGATCCGGGTTGTAGCGGAGCAGCGGCCAGTAACCGCTGGCCACCGCGGCTTTCTGCTGATCCAGACCGTGGATCAGGTCATAACCGTGAGCGATGCAATGGCTGTAAGCGATGATTAGAGAAGGGCCGTCGAAGGCCTCAGCTTCGAGGAACGCCTTCAGGGTGTGCGGATCGTTGGCGCCCATGGCGACACGAGCCACGTACACCGTGCCGTAATTGATGGCCATCATGGCCAGGTCTTTCTTTGCGGCCGGCTTGCCGCCCGCCGCGAACTTGGCCACGGCGCCGCGCGGAGTCGCCTTGGACATCTGGCCGCCGGTATTGGAGTAGACCTCGGTGTCGAGCACCAGCACGTTGACGTTGCGGCCGGAAGCAAGCACGTGGTCGAGCCCGCCGTAGCCGATGTCGTACGCCCATCCGTCGCCGCCGATGATCCAAACGCTTTTCTTCACCAGCATGTCGGCAATGGCCGCCAGGTCTTTGGCCTCGGGCGAGGCCAGCCCGGCAATCTTCCGCTTCAGCTCCGCCACGCGTTCCCGCTGGGCGGCGATGCCGGTCTCCGAAGACTGGTCGGCTTCGAGCAGCGCTTTCGCCAGTTCATCCCCGATCGTGGCGCTCAGGCGGACCACCAGTTCCCGGGCATACTCGGTCTGCTTGTCAACGGAGAGGCGCAGGCCGAAACCGAACTCGGCGGCGTCTTCAAACAGCGAGTTGTTCCACGTAGGACCCCGTCCGTCGGCGTTGACCGCGTAAGGCGTGGTGGGGAGGTTTCCGCCGTAAATGGACGAGCAGCCGGTGGCGTTGCCGATGATTGCGCGGTCGCCATAGAGCTGGCTCATTAATTTCACATAGGGAGTCTCGCCGCACCCCGTGCAAGCACCGGAAAACTCGAACAGCGGCCGGAGCAACTGGACGTCCTTCACCTGGCCTACCGCCAGCGCCGTCCGGTCGGTATCCGGAATGCTCAGGAAGAAGTCCCAGTTCCTGGCTTCCTGCTCCCGCAACGGGATCTGGGGCGCCATGTTGATGGCCTTGTGCTTCACCTCGGTCTTGCTCTTCACCGGGCAGATTTCCACGCACAAGCCGCAGCCGGTGCAATCCTCGGGCGCGACCTGCAAGGTATACTTCATGTCCGCGAAGTTCTTCCACCTCGCCGGTACCGATTTGAACGTCTCGGGCGCCCCGGCCAGGCAGTCGGACTTGTAGACTTTGGCGCGGATCACCGCATGGGGGCAGATCAGCACGCACTTGCCGCACTGGATGCAGAGCTGCTCGTCCCAAACCGGGATTTCGAGGGCGATGTTGCGTTTTTCCCACTGAGCCGTGGCGGTGGGGAAGGTGCCGTCGACGGGAATGGCGCTGACCGGCAGCGAGTCGCCCTCGCCCTTAATGATGGGGGCTATGACCTTCTGGACGAACTCAGGGGCAGCCGCAGGCACTGCCGGCAGCATGTCGAACCGGCTGCTGACCGCGCCGGGCACCTTCACCTCGTGCAGGTGCGAGAGGGCCGCATCCACGGCTGCGTAGTTCTTCTGCACAACCGCGTCACCGCGCTTGCCGTATGTTTTCTTGATGGCATTCTTAATGGCCGCAATCGCCTCCTCGCGCGGCAGCACGCCGGAGATGGCGAAGAAGCAGGTCTGCATGATCGTGTTGATGCGTACGCCCATGCCGGTCTGCCTGGCCACCTCGTAGCCGTCGATGACATAAAACTTCAGCTTCTTCTCGATGATCTGGCGTTGCACCGTCCTGGGGAGGTGGTCCCACACCTGGTCGGCCGGATACGGACTGTTCAGCAGGAACGTGGCGCCGTCCTCGGCGGACTTCAACATATCCAGCTTCTCGAGGAAAGTGAACTGGTGGCAGGCCACGAAATTCGCCCGGCTGATGAGGTAGCTCGAGTGGATGGGCTTGGGACCGAAGCGCAGGTGGGAGATGGTCACCGAGCCGGATTTCTTCGAGTCGTAGACGAAGTAGCCCTGGGCGTAATTGTCCGTGTCCTCGCCGATGATCTTGATGGAATTCTTGTTCGCTCCCACGGTGCCATCGGCGCCGAGCCCGTAGAACAATCCGCGGACCGTCTTGGGATCCTCGGTCGAGAACGCAGGATCGTAATCGAGGCTGGTATGGGTGACATCGTCCACAATGCCGATGGTGAAGTGGTTCTTGGGCTTGTCCTTGGCCAGTTCATCGAAGATCCCTTTTACCATGGCGGGCGTGAATTCCTTCGAGGAGAGGCCGTACCGGCCGCCCACGATGGCAGGATAGGCGGCGGTAGGCATTTTTCCGGCGGCCATCGCCTCGCTGAAGGCGGTGATGACATCCAGGTACAGGGGTTCACCGGCTGCGCCGGGTTCCTTGGTGCGGTCCAGAACCGCGATCTTCTTCACAGTGGCCGGAAGGGCGGCGAGGAAGTGCTCGGTGGAAAACGGCCGGTAGAGGCGCACCTTGACCAGACCGATCTTCTCGCCCCGGCCAACCAGATACTCGACGGCTTCCTGAGCCACTTCGGCGCCGGAACCCATCAGCATGATGACCCGGTCGGCATCCGGCGCCCCCACGTAGTCAAACAGGTGATACTCACGGCCCACCACTTTGGCGAACTTGTCCATGGCGTTCTGCACGATCTCGGGACATGCCAGAAAGAAGGGGTTGACGGTTTCCCGGGCCTGGAAGTAAAAGTCCGGGTTCTGGGAGGTGCCGCGCAGAACGGGCCGGTCCGGGGACATTGCCCGGGCGCGGTGCCGGCGCACCAGTTCGTCGTCGATCATCGCCTTCATGTCTTCGACCGTCAACTGCTCCACTTTGGCCACTTCGTGGGAGCTGCGAAAGCCGTCGAAGAAGTGAATGAAGGGCACGCGGGATTCCAGCGTCGCGGCCTGGGAGATGAGCGCCATGTCCATGATTTCCTGAATCGAGTTCGAGGCCAGCATGGCGAAGCCGGTAGGACGCACCGCATTGATGTCCTGGTGATCGCCGAAAATGGACAACGCCTGTACGGCGATGGAGCGCGCCGCCACGTGAATCACCGTGGGAGTCAGCTCGCCCACCAGTTTGTACATGGTTGGGATCATGAGCAGCAGACCCTGGGCGGATGTAAAGGTGCAGCCCAGGGCGCCGGCCTGCAAGGCGCCGTGCAGCGCGGCCGAAGCGCCGCCTTCGCTCTGCATTTCGATGACGGTAGGAATGGAGCCCCAGATGTTGGGCTTGTGCTCGCTGGACCACTGATCCGACAACTCGCCCATGGGGGATGAGGGAGTGATCGGGTAAATGGCGATTACCTCGTTCGTTTGATGGGCAACATAGGCCGCGGCCTCGTTGCCATCAATGGTCACTTTAGGCCTGTTCATTTGTACTCCAAATTAGGAAGTGAGAATCACCAAAGACTGTTAAGTACCAGTATAGGATTTTTCGGTCTGGAAAGGGACCGGCCGGCGCTCTTTTTCAGACCAGGGAATCCGATATACTGGAGGTCCAAACACCCCAATGCACCGTCTGCACCGCGCCTGGTCGAGTCTCGGTCTCGCCGCGATCTCCTGGCTGATTGGGCCTCCCGCGGCTTTCCCCTCGGCCGGTCCGGCCGAGGGCGCGAGCGCTCCCCTGCGGATCCCGCGGGTGAGGCGCCCCCCAACGATCAAAGACTTCCTTGCCGGCGCTCCCCGGGAGGCGGAACTGCGGATCAGCGACTTCCGGCAGTTCTCACCGGGCGACGGCGCGCCCGTGAGCCAGCCTACTTTTGCCTACCTCTCCTACGACGACAACAATCTGTACGTCGTTTTTGTCTGCAAGGACGACCCTTCCAAGGTCCGCGCCCGCATCGCCAGGCGCGAGGCCATCATGACGGACGACCGGATCACCATCTCCCTGGACACCTTTCACGACCACCGCCGCGCCTACTGGTTCGACGTCAATCCCTACGGCGTGCAAGCCGACGGCAACGTGACCGACGGCGTCGAGGACGACACGAGCTGGGACTCGCTCTGGCACTCCGAAGCCCAGTTCACCGCGGACGGTTATATTGTTCTGGCCGCCATCCCCTTTAAGAGTGTGCGCTTTCCGAGTGACGAGAGCCAGACCTGGGGCCTGGTGCTCGGCCGTTTCATCCAGCGAAACAACGAGCTCGCCTGCTGGCCCCACGTCAGCAAGAGCCGCCCCGGCTGGGTACAGCAGGGGGGCGATATCGCCGGCTTTGCCAATATCTCCAAAGGGCGGAACGTGCAGCTCATCCCGTACGGTTTATTCGCCGGCTCCCGCTTCCTCGATACGCCACCCTCCGGCCCGGCGCAGTTCCGTTCCCACACGGACGCGCGCGCGGGTCTCGACGCCAAAATGGTGCTGCGCGATTCCTTCACCCTCGACGTAGCTCTGAACCCGGACTTCAGCCAGGTGGAATCCGACGAGCCTCAGGTCACAGTCAACCAGCGCTACGAGGTTTTCTTTCCTGAGAAGCGTCCCTTTTTCATCGAGAACGCCGGCCTGTTCAAGACGCCGCAAACCCTGTTCTTTTCCCGCCGCATCGTCGACCCGCAATTCGGCGCCCGCTTTAGCGGCAAAGCGGGCCGCTGGGCGCTGGGCGCGCTGGCCGTCGACGACCGGGCGCCCGGCAAGCAGGCCGCGGAGAACGACCCGCGCCGCGGCGATCACGCCATGAACGGAGTATTCCGAGTGCAGCGCGAGTTCTTCAAGGACTCGAGCGCCGGCGCGCTGGTCACCAGCCGTGAATTCGCGTCCAGCTTCAACCGCGTGTACGCCTTCGATACGCGGCTCAAGCTCCGCCCCAACTGGACCTTCACCGGCCAGGCTATGAGCAGCGAAACCCGAGGGCTGGACGGATGCCGTCTGGCCGGCCCGGCCTACTACTCGGAACTCAGGCGAGCCGGGCGGCACTTTACCTCGGCCACCAGCTACACCGACCGCAGCCCTGGGTTTCGCTCCGACCTGGGCTTCATCACCCGCTCCGATATCCGGGAGGTAAACCAGGGACTCGGCTACCGCTGGCGCCCCGAAGCCGGACCGCTGGTCAGTTTCGGGCCCAGATTCGAGGCATCGGTCAACTGGCGGCGCGACGGCCGCGTGCAGGACTGGTCCCTGGCGCCCGAGTTCGTCGTCGAGCTTCCCCGGATGACGGAAATCGCCGTCGAGCACCATCAGCTCTTCGAGCTGTTCGCGGATTACGGCTTCCGCAAGCGCCACAACTCCGCCGAACTCCACACGGAGTGGCTGAAATGGCTGGCCATCACCGCCGAGTTCCGCAACGGCTCGAGCGTCAACTACTATCCCGGCGGCGGGCTGCGCCCGTTCCTCGCCAATATGGTCAGCGGGAACGTGGGCTTTACCATCCGGCCGAGCGCGCGCACCCGCATCGACCAGACCTATCTGCACAGTTCACTGGCCAGCGGCGGGGACCGGATGGCGCCGGGAGCGAGCACCCCGGCCAGCATCTTTGACAATCACATTCTGCGCTCGAAGGTCAACTATCAATTCAGCCGCGAGCTCTCGCTGCGCACCATTGTGGACTACAACGCGGTGCTGTCAAACCCGGCCCTGATCAAACTGGACCGCACCAAACACGTGGGTTTGGACGTGCTGCTGAGCTATATCCTGAACCCGGGCACCGCGTTGCACGTCGGCTACACGGATCTTTACGACAATCTGGCGCTGGACCCGATGGTAAACCCCAGCCTGCGCAGAACCGGCTTCCCGGACCTCAACACGGGCCGGCAGTTGTTCGTCAAGTTCAGCTACCTGTTGCGGATGTAGCGGATGGAAATCCTTGCGGGTAGGATGGACGAAGTGCGAGTACAATGTGTAGCGGGACCGTGAACCGCTCCGTGCTTCCCCGCGCCCGGCGGAGAGTCCTGAGGGGGCGTGGGTGGCTGTGGCTGGACTTATCGTATAACTGAACTCTAGGGAGAGATCTATGGTCAAGTGCCCGGTATGCGATGGCGAGATCGATGTGGACGAGACTGACGTTGACGAAGGCGACACTCTAACCTGCGACGAGTGTGGCGCCGACCTCGAGGTGGTGGGCGTGGATCCGCTGGAACTGGAGGCCGCCGATGAGGAAGACGAGGACGAAGAGTTCCTCGACGAGGACGATGAAGAGGAGGACGAAGAGGAGGAGGACTGGAAATAGCCGTCTCGCCGTCCTGGCATGCGCCGCGGCGCTGTGGTTGTGGCCCGCGGCGGTTCCGGCGCGGGGCGGGGATCAGACTGCCCTGAAAACGTACGCGCTGATTGCCGGCACCGTCTTCCAGGAATCGGGGCTGTCGTTGCGCGGGGCGGAGATTCAACTGGTTCCCGATCCTCAGGATGCCAAGGCGCTCAAGTTGAAGAAATTACAGGGTATTTCCGACTCCAGGGGTGAGTTTGCTTTCCGTGTGCCCGCCCAACCGGCTCGCTACATCGTGAAGGTCAGGCGGCGGGGCTTCACCCCACAGGAAAAACCGGTGGCGGTGCGGGGCGATGAGCGCATCGATCTTGTCTTCCGCCTTGAGCCCGTTCCATGAGTAACCTGGCATCCAGACGGGATTCCGTAACTGCCGGCCCGCCGGACGCATCTGATAACGAAAAGGAGGAAAATGTTTCCTAGACGCGCGCTCTCCTTTCTGTGTGTTTTCTTCGCGCTGTCGCTGGCGCTGGCCGCGTTTCAAGGCCGGAAACGGGAAGATCCCAACATCCGCATGGTCCAGGGGACGGTGACCGACAGCCAGGGACGCCCCGTCGACGGCGCGATCGTCCAACTGAAGAACACCAAGAATCTGCAAGTCCGGTCATTCATCACCAAGGATCAGGGGAGCTACTACTTTCACAACCTCGACACGAACACCGACTACGAATTGAAAGCGGAATACCAGGACCAGGTCAGCCCGGTCAAAACGCTGAGTTCATTCGATTCGCGGCCGAAACCGGTAATCAATCTGAAATTGGAGCCGAAAAAGTGACTCCGAGCCGCAGACCCAGGGGTCTCCGGCCGGGATTCGGGGAGAAGGAGGATACATGTATCTGCGATTGTTGGCGGTCGCCGCGCTTGGCGGCGGTCTCGTAGCGGGGCAGGAGTTCAAACTGGGCCAGCGAGTGAGCGATTTCACACTCAACGACACTTCGGGCCGCAACGTGTCTTACGCGGCGTTGAAGGGCGACCTGACCGTGGTTATGTTCATCGCCACCAAGTGTCCGGTTTCGAACAATTACAACGAACGGATGAAAGCGCTCTACGCGGACTACGCGCCCAAGGGAGTGAAGTTCATCTTTGTGAACGCAAATGGCACCGAACCGGCGTCCGAGGTTCAGGAGCATGCCCGGCAGCACGGCTTCCCCTTTCCGGTCTACAAAGACGAGGGCAATGTGACAGCCGACCGGTTTGGCGCCCAGGTGACCCCGGAAGCGTTCGTGATGGACAAGACCGGAACGATTCGTTACCACGGGTACATCGATGACGCGCAGAACGTGGCCCGGGTCCAGAATCAGGGGTTGCGCAAGGCTCTGGATGCCCTGCTGGCGGGGCAGCCCGTCCCGGTCGCAGAGACCAAGGCGTTTGGATGCACCATCAAGCGCGTCAAGTAGGTTTGCTGGCGCTCCTGCTGGCGAGCGTCCTGTGGGCGGCGCCGGACGGACTCCGGCTGCAACCGATAGACGAAAGCGGCTTCGCCCGTCTGGTCCGGTCCGGCAAGGGCAGGGTGGTTCTTTACACTTTCTGGGCAACCTGGTGCGCCCCGTGCCGCGAGGAGATGCCGGCCCTGGTGAAACTGGATGCGAAGCTCCGGAGCCGCGGATTCCGGCTGGTCACTATCTCCGCGGACGAGCCGGAGCAGGAGAGCGACGCCCGGCGTTTCCTCGAGCAGAACGGGGTAGCCCCACCCGCATATATCAAGCGCGCAAAAAGGGACGAAGACTTCATCAATTCGATCGACCGCAAGTGGGTAGGCGCCCTGCCGGCTTCATTCCTCTACGATCGCCAGGGCAACCGCGTGCGGTCGTTCATCGGCGAAGTCTCTCTCGCCGACCTGGAAGCCGCCATCAGAAAGCTGCTATAAGCTCCGCGGAAGGGAAGCGTGGCCCTCGCCGCGCCCGGTTACAATAAATAGTTACAACATGCAACTTCAGGAAGTTGTTGAAGCCGAAGGTCACCTTATCGACTCCCACGTCATGGAGGCGATCTTCGACAAGGTGGTCGAGTATAACGGCCGCTTCGAGGTGGAACAGTTCCGCATCGGCCGCACCAACGAGGAACCTTCCTACCTCCGGCTGCGCGTCGAGGCGCCCAGCCCTGATGCCATGGAGCATCTGCTTCAGGAACTCCTGGGACTGGGTTGCTCGCCGGTCGAGCCCAGCGACGCGCAATGGCGGGTGGTGGAGCGCGACCGCTGCGCGCCGGAAGACTTCTACTCGACGACCAACCACCGCACCTGGGTGCGCCACGGGGGCGAATGGATTCCAGTGGAAAACCAGCGCATGGACGCGCTGATCGTGCTCGAGAACGGCCGGGCTTATTGCCGGCGCCTGCGTGATATCCGCGCGGGGGACCGGGTGGTGGTGGGGACCCGCGGCATCCGCGTGGCGCCCGAGTCAAAGGAGCGCGACCGGCTGGCCTTTGCCTTCATGAGCAACGGAATCTCGTCGGAGCGTCAGGTGGAAACCGCCGTCCGGCAGACCGCGGCCCTGATCCGTCAAACGCTCGACCAGAAGCAGAAGGTGGTCATCGTGGCCGGTCCGGTGGTGGTCCACACCGGCGGCGTGGGACCCCTTTCCCGGCTGATCCGGGGCGGATTCGTGCACGCGCTGCTGAGCGGAAATGCCCTCGGCGTGCACGACGCGGAAGCCGCCCTGTTCGGCACCTCGCTGGGCGTGCGGCTGGCCGACGGACGCCAGGAGGAGCATGGCCACCGCAACCACATGCGCGCCATCAACGCCATCTACCGCTGCGGGGGGGTCGCCAAAGCGGTCGAGTCAGGCAGGTTGCGCACCGGCATCCTCTACGAGTGCGTCACCAACCGCGTGCCCTTCGTTCTGGCCGGGAGCTTGCGGGACGACGGACCGCTGCCGGAAACCATCACCGACATGAACCAGGCTCAGGATGCCTACGCCGAGCAGTTGAAAGGCGCCGGACTGGTGCTTTGCCTGGGATCCATGCTGCACTCGATCGCCACCGGCAACATGCTGCCAAGCTGGGTAAAGATTGTTTGCGTGGACATCAACCCGGCGGTGGCCACCAAGGTGAGCGACCGCGGCACAGGTCAGGCCGTGGGCGTGGTTACCGACGTCGGGCTGTTTCTGGATATGCTGGCGAAGACGCTGATTGGCAAATGAAACGACAATACACGGACGAACAGGCCCGCGCCGGCATCGACGCGCCCCTGCCGGAAATCGAGACCTGGCCGAACCAGTTTCCCGGCTACGAAATCGAGATCGTGATTCCGGAATTCACCTCGGTGTGTCCGAGAACCGGGTTGCCGGATTTCGGCAAACTCACCCTGCGCTATGTGCCCGACAAGCTCTGCCTGGAATTGAAATCGCTCAAGATGTACACGCTGGCGTACCGGAACCTGGGCATCTTCTATGAGAACGTGGTGAACCGGTTTCTGCGCGACGTGGTCAAGGCCGCGCGCCCGGTCTCGGCCACGCTGGTGGGGGAATTCACCCCGCGGGGCGGGTTGCACTCGAAGATTACAGCGGTCTGGAGCCGCCAGAGCCGTGGCCGGCGCTGAGACGCTCGCGGCGGCCATCCGCGAGATTCGCGACCGCGTGCGGGCGCGTCATCCCCAGCCCGGGGACGGCCCGGGTATCAGCGTGCCCGACCTGATGCCCCTGGTCCACGCCCGCGACGCCGCCGAGGGCAAGGTGGCCGCCATCGGCACAGTAAATCCGCGGGCCGGCGGAATTGTCAATTCCCTCATCCAGGCCGCGAAGCACCTGATCGCCCGCGCTCTCGACTGGCACGTGCGTGAGCAGGTGGAGTTCAACCGCAACGTCGTGGCCTGCGTGAATGCCGCCATCGAAGCGCTGAACGAAACCAACCGCAGCCTGGTGGAGCTGGCCGCGCTGCGCCGCGATGCCGAAGAGTTGAAAGACATCCGCTCGCGCTGGGCGGAATGGCACGCGCATTGGGAGAGCCGGCTGGCGGCTACGGAAATCAATCTGCTGCGCAACATTTCCGAATTGCAGGCGGCCTATCAGCATCGCCTGACGCTGGCCGAAGGAGCTTTCCGCGATCAGGTCAAGCTCCAGCACGCCGATTTCACCGCCGCGCTGGAGCAAACCCGGCTGGCCATGCTCGACGCCCAGTCGCAGGCCACAGCCGGATTCTGGAAAGAGGTCGAGAAAGCCCGCCTCGAGTACGAGAGACTGATCCACACCGAGCTGAGCCATCTCCGCCAGCGCCTGGCCTCGCTCAGCCCGCAACCCGCCGCCGAAGCCGCCTCTCCAGCCGTCGATTGGATGTGGTTTGCCGAGCGCTTCCGCGGTTCCGAAGAATCGGTGAGGGAGCGCCAGCGGTTCTATGTGCCCCGCTTTGCGGGATGCCGGCGGGTGTTGGACCTGGGGTGCGGGCGAGGCGAGTTTCTCACCCTGATGCGCGAGGCAGGCATCGAAGCTACGGGCGTCGACTCGAGCCCCGCCGCGGTGGCGATGTGCCGGGCCAAAGGGCTTGCCGCCGAACAAGCCGACCTGTTCGCGTATCTGAACACGATCGCGGAGGCCTCGCTCGGCGGCGTTTTTTGCGCCCACGTGGTGGAGCACCTGCCGCCCGCGCTGCTACCCGAATTCGTGCGCCTGGCCGCTTCCCGGCTGGACCGAGGCGGCTTACTCGTCATCGAGACTCCCAATCCCGAGTGCCTGGCGATCTTCGCTACGCATTTCTACCTGGACCCGACCCACACGCGGCCCGTGCCGCACCAGCTCCTCGCCTTTTACATGCGGGAATTCGGGCTGGGGCTGATTGAGGTGGAGAAACTGGCGCCGGCTGTGGAATCGATGCCGTCGCTGGCAGCCTTGCCGGGTGAGTTCCAGCAGGCCTTTTTCGGCGCTCTCGACTACGCGATTTTCGGCCGCAAGGTTTCCTGAGCTATCTGGGCGCGAGCTTCTCGAGAACGCTCGAAACGTAGTTGAGCGTTTCGGGAAAGAGCGGCACGCCGCCATAGCGGTCCACATGCCCGGGACCCGCATTGTAAGCGCCCAGAGCGAGCGCCAGATCGCCGCCGTAGCGATCCAGGAGGCGCTTCATCAGTTTTGCGCCGGCGCCGATGTTCTGCCTGGCATCAAACGCGTCGGAGACTCCGAACTGGGCCTGGGTGGCCGGCATCAGTTGCATCAGCCCCTGGGCGCCCCGCCGGGAGACGGCACAGGGCCGGAATCCGGATTCCTGCCCGATCATCGCCCTGAGCAGATCCGGTGTAAGACCTTCGCGGCGCGCCGCGTCTTCAATCGCGTCCCGGAGTTCCTCTTCCGGGAGGGCCTCGCATTCCTCCGCCGGTTCGGAGGCCGTCACCGAAGCCTGGACAGGGTTGTTCAGAAAGGGAACGGTGAAAAAGGAATCCCGGGTGGCAACCGAAGAAGCCACCTGACGGCGCACCGATTCGCGCTGTTTCTGAACCGATGCCTCCTGGATGGCGCGTATTGCCTGATAGGGATCGGGTTGTTGGGCGGCAGCGGCGGCGGCAGCGGCCGCCAGGAGCAGGATCATCCGCAACAAGTCCACACAGAAAGATCGGCCGGGCTTGCTCGGGACTTTACAACCCGGCGGCTACCGGCGAACCACGGTCACCGAACGCCAGGATGAATTGCCTGCGGAGTCGTAGGCCCGGACTGTAATCGCGTTGTTGCCCTTCTGAAGGGGTACCGCCGCCGTCCAGAAGGCCGTCCCCGTGGCGTCGCCGGAACCGCCCGATGCGTTCGTCCATCTCACTGCCGCTACGCCCACATTGTCGGAGGCGGCGCCGCGCAAAGTGATGCTGGAACCTGAAGTAGACGCCATGGATGACCCCGGATAGGTAATGGTAAGAGATGGCGCAACCGTGTCGGGTTTTGCCGGGGGCTGGGCAGGCGGCGGGTCGTTTTTCGGGGGCTGGGGCGGTTGGAGCGGCGGATCGCTTTTCGGCGGATCGGTTTTCGGCGGATCCGACGGCGGCGGATCGCTGACCGGCGGGTCGGACGGCGCGGAGGGCGGCGCCGTGTCCGCTTCCCGCGCTCCATACAGATCCTGAATCCCCGCAATATCGTCCGCCGCCAGGCCGGTAGTCATGCGGTAGTAAGGGTACATGACTGATCCGGGCCGGTCGGAGTGGCCTAACCCCAGGGCGTGACCGAGTTCGTGCAATACCACCGTATACAGATCCACGGTCGCGCCGATCTTCCAGGACTCGTCGGCGTCCAGGTGCATGTCGCCGGCGATGGGCTCGGGATTCGGAGGCGCCGGATAGAAAGTATGGGCCAGCACTTTGCCCGGCCCGTCGAAGGGGTACGGATCCCCGTGGTATCCCCGGGCGAAGAGAATCTCAATGGTTCGTTTGCCGTCCCGCGAGCCGGGAACGAAGCTGAGTTTTGCGTACCTGGCCCACTCGTTCAAGGCGCGCACGACCTCCGAGCGGGTCGCGTCCACCGTGATGGATCCGGGGCTGTTGTCCAGGATCCACTGCAACTCGACGCCGTTCCCATTCGCGGACGGCCAGCCCTGCCCGACCTTGACATACTGGCCCACCGGACCTTCGGAGAGCACCGCACCCGGACAGCCTACTACCGGCACGCCGTCGCGCAACTCCTCCGAGGCGGGAAAGACGTAGGCCACCTCGTCCCACTCGGCCAGCCCCGCGATCTGGTCGTAGAAACCCTCGACCAACAACTGGTGAGGCAGCAGGTCGCGGTTGTCGAGTATGGTCAATAAGTGCTCTTCCACCAGGCGGCGGGCCTCTTCCATGTCGACGTCGGGGTGGAATTCGACCACATAGGCGGCGGCTTCCGGCATATCGAGCATTTCAGCGGCCATGCTCAGCTCCGGGCTTAGCTTGTCCACGTCGCGCAGCCGCCCGGCCCAACGCAGATCCAGACCTTCGAAATCCAGCTCATCCGGTCCGGCCACCATCACGGCGTCGTCCGGGATGCGGCTGGTCACCAGCCCTCCGCGCTGCCTGATCTGCTCGATCTGCCCGGCAGTAGGGGGCTGGCGGAATTGCAGCAGGAAATGGGACCAGCCGGGACGGCGGCTCTTCAGCGGTCCCGCCCGGTACTCGTTGCGATCCTCGACCGGATCGAGCGTCCGGGTCTTCAGCCGGATGGGCCCCCCGGCCTGCGCCAGGCCGGCGACCAACAGGATACAGGTCCAGATTCGAATGATTGCCGCCATTATGCTCTTCGTATCGGTTTCTCTGAGAGTTCCGGACCGCGAAAAACACCCTCTTAAGTGCTATCCCGTTCCGCAAATAGGGTGGTCGTACTAAGGCGTTGGGGCTGGGCGGAAAAGCCGCTCGCCGTCCTTGTCTTGGCCGGCCTGGCGGCGGCCCAGTCCGGTCATCCGGCCGATCCTTCCGAGACCGTGTACGTAATCGAAACCGTCGCCGGCAGCGATCTGGTGGGCGATGGCGGAATCGCCATCGAGGCCCAGATCAGCGAAGCCCGCGGGGTTGCCGTAGATCGCCGTGGCAATCTCTACATAGCCGACACCAGCAGTCACCGCGTCCGCAAAGTGACTCCCGACGGGCTAATCTCGACAGTAGCCGGCACGGGACAGCCGGGATACCGCGGTGACGGCGGTCCGGCAGTCGCAGCCCAATTGAACCGGCCCTACGGATTGGCGGTGGATGCCGCGGACAACCTTTACATTGCCGACACCTACAACCACCGGGTGCGGAAAATCGACGCCAACGGATTTATCACCACCGTGGCGGGCAGCGGGCAGAAGGGCTCGGCGGAGACAGGGGAGGCGCCGACGACGCAGCTCATGGCGCCCCGCAATTTGGCCTTCGACAGGCTCGGCAACCTCTATATCGCCGAATTTGAAGGTCACCGCGTCCGCAAGGTGACACCCGAGGGCAAGATCGCCACCGTAGCCGGCACCGGTGTAGCGGGATTCAAGGGCGATGGGGGGGCGGCCACGGCGGCGCAAATCGATCACCCGGCGGGCGTCGCGGTGGACGGGGCCGGCACGTTGTACATTGCCGACAGCGGCAACCGGCGGCTGCGGCGGGTGATGGGCGGCGCCATCACCACCCTGCTTAACATGGAATGGAGCGATGGCGTGACCGCCGTCGCCGTTTCCCCCGCCGGCGGGGTGGTTGTCAGCGACAGGCCCTACCTGATTCGCGCCCTGGCTCCCGGCGGGGATTGGCAGACCATTGCGGGCACGGGCCAACCGGCCTACAACGGCGACGGCAAGCCGGCCCTGGTGACCAATCTGGCTCCCACCGACCTGGCTTTCGACGCCGCCGGCAACCTCTATGTGGCCGAAAAGCGGCGCATTCGCAAGATCACCGCCGGAGTGGTGCGAACCGCCGCGGGGGATGGCACCTTTGGATTCCGCGGTGACGGCGGCCCGGCCACGCTGGCTCACCTGAGCGGACCCAAGGGCCTGGCGGTGGATCAAGCGGGGAACCTCTACGTCGCCGACTCCCTCAACCAGCGAATCCGCAGGATCGACCCGGATGGGGTCATCACCACCGTGGCCGGCAACGGGCTCGCCGGGAGCGCCGGCCTGAACGGTCCGGCGATCCAGGCGTCCCTCTCGGGTCCGGAAGGACTGGCCTTCGACGAAAGCGGAAACCTGCTGATCGCCGACCGGCAGAACTGCCGGGTCTTGAAGCTGTCGGCGGCGGGGATGCTGTACCTCGCGGCGGGCCGCTGCAAAGCGGGTCTGGGCGGCGACGGAGACCCGGCGGGCTCGATTCCGCTATTCGATCCCCGGGCGGTGGCCTCGGGCCGCGGGGGTGTCATCTACATCTCCGACACGGAACATCACCGCGTGTTGAAAGCCACGCCGGACGGTATTATCGTCACCTACGCGGGCAATGGGTCGAAGGGCTACGCGGGTGACGGGGGCCGGGCTAACGCCGCCCAGCTCGACAGCCCGGCGGGCATCGCCCTCGATGCGGCCGGGAATCTGTACATCGCCGATACGAACAACAATCGTATCCGCAGGGTTTCGGCGGAGGGAACGATCGACACGGTGGCCGGCGCCGGATGGCAGGGCTATGGAGGCGACGGCGGACCGGCTACCCAGGCCGGTCTGAATCAACCCTCCGGGGTGGCCGTGGACTCCGACGGCACTCTCTATATCGCCGACACGGTGAACCAGCGGATCCGCCGGGTGACGCCCGGAGGCGTCATCGACACGATTGCGGGAAACGGACTCCAAGGTTATGAGGGCGACGGAGGTCTGGCCACCGCGGCCCAACTCTTCCAGCCTGTCTACATCGTGTTGGACGGGCGCGGCAATCTCTATTTCAGCGATGAGTTCAACGACCGGGTTCGGAAACTGAGCCCGCACTCCCTGTTAAGCGATGCGCTGGGGAGCCTTGCGGTCCTGAATGCGGCCAGTGGAATACCGGGACCCGTGGCGCCGGGCGAGATTGTATCTGTTTACGGTGGCGCTATAGGGCCGAAAACAGGCGCCGGCGCGCGGCTCGAGCCAAACGGCCTGCTGGCGACCTCGCTGGGCGAAAGCCAGGTGTTGTTTGACGGGCGGCCGGCTCCGCTGTTCTGGGTCCAGGACGGGCAGATTAACGCGCAGGTGCCCTACGGAGTGGCCGGGCAGGCCCAGACCGAGGTCGAGGTGGTGTACAAAGGCTACTCCCGCGGCAGAGTGACCGTACCGGTCGCCGAAGCGGCGCCGGGGCTGTTCGCGATTCCCGGGGACCCGGCGCGGGGCGTCATCATCAACCAGGACTGGAGCGTCAACTCCACGCTGTACCCGGCCGAACGCAATTCCATTGTGACCCTGTTCGCCACCGGCGAGGGCCAGACCGACCCTCCGGGGGTGGAGGGCAAACCCGCCACAGAACCCTATCCCAGACCCCGCCTGGATGTGTCGCTCACGATTGGCGGGTTCGCGGCCGAGATCCTGTACGCGGGAGCCGCACCCGGGTTTGCCGGATTGATGCAGATCAACGCGCGGGTGCCGGGCGCCTTTCTGCCCTCCGGAATACAACCGGTGGTATTGAAGGTTGGCCAGGCTTCGAGCCAGCCCGGAGTCGGAATCGTCATCCGGTAGATCGCCGGGCGACTGCTATGCTGGGGGAGTGCGTGCGGTTGCCTTGACGATTGCCGGCTCGGACCCCAGCGGCGGCGCCGGGATTCAGGCCGACCTGAAGACATTCCACCAGTTCGGCGTGTACGGCGAAGCCGTGCTGACCCTGCTGACCGTCCAGAATACGCTGGGGGTGAGGCGGGTGGAATGCGTCCACCCGGCTTTGGTGATCGAGCAGCTTGAGGCGGTGCTCGACGATATCCCACCCCATGCCGCCAAGACGGGAGCGCTCGGCAATGCCGCCATCCTGGAGGCGGTTTCCGGAGCGGCGGCTCGTTTCCGTTTTCCACTGGTGGTCGACCCGGTCATGCTCAGCAAGCACGGAGCGCCGCTGCTTCCGCCGGATGCGGTCGAAGTGCTGGTCTCCAAACTGTTGCCACACGCGGCCCTGGTGACTCCGAACCTGGACGAAGCGCAGGCGCTTACCAGCATCGTGATCCGGGGACCGGAGGACATGCGCGAGGCCGCCCGGCGGCTCTGCGGAATGGGAGCCGGCGCCGCGCTCATCAAAGCCGGCCACCTGAGCGGCGATGCCACAGACCTGTTATTCGCGGCGGGAAGCTTCCACGAGTTCCCTTCCCCACGGGTGGAAACCCGGCACACACACGGGACAGGGTGCACCTACTCCGCGGCGATTACGGCCGAACTGGCCCGGGGCACGGCCCTGGTGGACGCGGTGGCCCGCGCCAAAGGTTTCATCGCGGAAGCGATCCGCACCAATCCGGGGCTGGGACAGGGTTTCGGTCCGGTAAACCATCACGCTCCGGCGCCGCAGGCTTCCAGTGAACACCTTGGTGGAATTCCACCCCGACAACGTATTTAGCCCCCATGCGGCGGCAATGGCGGACCGACGCTGTCCCCAGGACCGGTCCCCGGCCGGCCCGCAAATGAACCGAAGTGCGCAACTCCAATGGCGCCGGCAGTTCGAGGCGCATTCCGTGCTGCGACCAGTCCAGACAAGTTCCCGCCGTCTGCCGGGCGTGCCCAAACCTGTCCTGCCAGACAACGATCACGCCCTCCCCTGCCGGGTATCTGGGGTAACGGCGCAGATCCCTTCGACCTCCCATGCCTGGGTGATCGGCGCGGCCAGCTTATTCGGAGGATCGAAGAGACCCCTTAAAGGTGCGAGAATATGCACCCCAGATGTGAGCCGGGATATCCTGAGGTCATGACTAAGGTGCAGATCAGGCTCGGACTGGAGGCCCCCCTGAGCGAAGCTCAATTGGAGCGCATCTCCAGCGCGCACAGGATTTACGGGTGCTTTAAGGTCGCTCCCGAGCCGGCGACAGACGCCCTGGTGGTGGAATACGACGCATCCAGGGTAACCCCGCAAGAGGTCCAGGCGGCACTGAGGAACGCGGGAATCGCCATTCGCGGGAAATAAGAAACCGGCGAGGTCAGCCCTCATCCGAGCAGTCAGGCCGACTCGCCGGTTCGCGCCACTTCATCTGCCATCCCTAGGAAGCACGGCGCATGCCAACCGCTAAGTTACTGATCTGCCTGGACCGGCTCCGTACGACCCGGTACCAATTTCCCTTCCGCAAGGAAAAATTTACAGATCTTGTCAAAAATTACACACTCCGCCAGGCCCGTCGCCGCAACTCATTCGGTCTGGCTGCGCCGCCGTTCCCAGCCGGGTTTGAACAGCGGCAGATAGTTCTCCTGCTGGTAGGGATGTTTCAGGATCTCTTCTATATTCAGGTCGATACCCAGGCCGGGACGCTCGGAGATCGGGATGTAGCCGTCCACCACCTCAACCGCGTTGGTGACGATCTCCTTTTCCCACGGTTCGTTGAATTCGTCGAAGATCTCGTGAATAAAGAAGTTGGGCAAGGAGGCGTTCAACTGGGCGCAGGCCGCCGAGCAGACGGGCCCCTGGGCGCTGTGCGGAGCCACCACGCCAAAGTGGGCATCGATGAGGTCGCAGATCTTGCGGGTGGCGAACAGCCCGCCCAGGTTCAGCGGTTCGGGCTGGAGGATCGAGACCACGTTGTGCTGGAGCAGTTCGGCGAACTGCTGTTTGTTGGACAGGCTTTCGCCGGTGGCGATGGGCACCGGACTCCGGCGGGCCACTTCGACCATGGCGGGAATGTTGGTGTGGGGCACGGGCTCTTCGAACCATGCCGGGCGGAACTGATGGATGGCCTCGGCGAACTCGACCGCAGTGGCCACGTTGAAGCGGCAGTGCCCTTCGATGAGCAAGTCCACCGAAGGCCCGACTGCGTCGCGCACGGCCCGGATGATGTCCACGCTCAGGTCGAAATCGTAGCGGGACAGATAGCGCCAGGTGGAACCGAACGGGTCAAACTTCAAGGCGGTGTACCCGCGCCGGGCCACCATCCGGGCCTTCTCACCGAAACTTTCCGGCGTGCGGGGACCGCGGTACCAGCCGTTGGCGTAGGCGCGCAGTTTTTCGTGGCAACGCCCGCCCCACAGGTTGTAGATCGGCTGGTTGCAGGCCTTTCCAATGATGTCCCAGAGGGCGATCTCAATGGCCGCGACTGCGCACATGTGGATCTGGGCTCCCTCGCTGTACACATCGCGGACCAGGCGCTGGGTGATGATCTCGACCTGGAAGGGATCCATGCCCAAGATGAGCGGCTTGAGCTCTTGAATGGCGGTCTCCACGGTGCGGCCGAAATAGTTCAGCGTGCCCTCGCCGACTCCGTGGATGCCTTCGTCGGTGGAGACTTTGGCGAACACCCAATTCTTCCATGGGTTGCCGGCAATGTAAGTGTCGATGGCGGTGATTTTCATGGCAGGTCCAAGCGGATGTTATAGCATGGCCCGGACGGCTGCCGCCATGAGCAGGTTTCCACGAGGGGAACACGCCCGGCCCGGCGGCGATACAATCTTGGCTGGACGATATGAGAATGAGGTTCTGGGTCGTGGGCTGGTTCACCGTGGTGTCCCTCAGTTCGGCTCCCCGCGGGGAGTTTGTCTACGACCAGGCGCCGTTCCCATCCTGCCACGCCTCCACTATCGTGGAGACCAGCCCGGGTGAGTTCCTGGCCGCCTGGTTCGGCGGCAGCGCGGAAGGCCGGCCCGATGTGGCGATCTGGGCCGCGCGCAGAGGCCCGGGCGGCTGGTCCGCGCCGTTCGAACTGGCGCGCGAGCCGGAGACGCCTGCCTATAACCCGGTATTATTTTTCAGCGCGGACAAAGTCCTGTGGATGTACTACAAATTCGGCCCCGGCCCGTCGCAGTGGACAGCCGGCCGGCGCCAGAGCCGGGACGGGGGCGCGCACTGGTCGGCGATCGAACATCTGCCGGCCGGGATTTACGGTCCCATCAAGAACAAACCGCTGGTGCTCGCCGGCGGCGTCATCGTTTCGGGCACTTCGGTGGAGAGCTACCGCTCGTGGGCCTGCTGGGTGGAGCGCAGCACGGACAACGGGCTCACCTGGACGCGCCACGGACCCATCACCGTACGCGGCGCCTCCACCGGCCCCGGGGTTGCCGGACCGGCGGCCGTGCCCGGCTCGGACGAGTGGCGGCGAACGACGGGCATTATCCAGCCCGCTATCGTAAGGTTGAGAGACGGACGCCTGCGGATGTTCGTGCGCGCCACGCAGGATATTGGAAGAATCTGTTATGCCGATTCCAGCGACGCGGGCATCACCTGGACCGATGCCAGGCCAACCTCGCTGCCAAATCCGAACAGCGGCATCGACGCGGTGGGCCTGCGGGACGGGCGCATTGTCCTGGCGTACAACCACACAACCCACGGCCGGACTCCGTTGAACCTGGCGGTGAGCCGCGACGGGGATGCCTGGAAAATGTTCCTGACGCTCGAGAGTGAGCCGGGCGAATTCTCCTATCCGGCCATCATTCAGAGCGCGGACGGCGCCCTGCACATCACCTACACGTGGAAGCGCCGGAAGATCAAGCACGTGGAGGTGCCGCTCCAGGACATTCCTTAGACCGGCTCACAGTTTGGTAATGTCGATCCTGGCGTCGTACACCTCTTCCACTTTCAGCAACTCATCCCATTTCCACGGGCGGCCGGTGTAGGCCGCCTGGCGGCCGAGCATGGCGCTGAGGGCGGATTCGGCGCCCTGATGGGCTTCGTTCAGGTACTTGCCGGAGGTGATGGATTCGATGAAGTGCTGCTGTTTGTTCTGGTCGGCGTCATCGAGCGCCCCTTTGAAGGCTCCCACGACGGCGGCGCTCGTGTCGGTCACCTGTCCGGGGGCTCCGAGGCCGGGGAAGTTCCAGGGCTTCGGGCCGGTAATACGGACGGGCGCGTCGTAGTGCATTTCGGCGTTGCCTCCGGTGCCGAAGAAGCGCATGGCCACGTCCCAGGCTCCCTGGATGAACTGCGTCGAAGTCAGGGTGATGTGGACGTTGTTCGGGTAGGTGAAATTGACGTTGTAGTGGCTCCAGCAGTCGCCGTCGTCGTTGCGACCGGCGCGCCCGCCCGTCCCCTGGGCCATGACCGGATGGCTCTGCAAGACCCAGTTGTTCACGTCCACCAGGTGGATGTTCTGCTCCACCAGGATGTCGCCCGACAGGACCCGGTAATGGATCCAGTTGCGGAGCCGGCGCACGTCCGGGCTGGCGTTGGGGCGGGGAGGCACAGGGATGAAGCCGGCGTAGTAGTTCGACAGGCCGCAGACCACCTCGCCGATTTCGCCCCGGCGGATCCGCTCCACAAGTTGGACGTAAGGCGTGGCGTGGCGCAACTGAAAGCCGACGGCGAGGCTCAGCTTCCCCTGGGCCCTGGCCCCGGCGCGCATGACTCGCTTCGCGCCGGGCACATCCACCGCCACCGGTTTTTCCAAGTAGATGTGTTTTCCGGCGGCCACCACGGCCTCCAGATGCTGGGGGTGAAAGTAGGGCGGAGTGGCCACGTGTACGACATCCACCTCTTTGGAAGCGAGGATGCTATCAAGCGACTTCGGGCCGTTGAACACCATGGAAGCGCTGATTGGGGCCTTGCCTTGCTTCTCCGCGGCGGCGTTAAGGGCAGCCTGGGCGCGCTCGGTCTGCTCCTGGAACAGGTCTCCGAGGGCGACGTACTGCGCCGAAGTGTGGGCGGTGAAGGAGGTGGCGACGCCAGTGCCCCGGCCGCCGCAACCGAACAGCGCCATGCGCACGGCGGAGTTGCGCTGGCTGCCACGCACCAGTTCAGGTTTCAGAATGAGGAAGGCGCCGGCGGCGCCCAGAAAATCGCGGCGGTTGATCGAGTCCATAAGGACTCATCATAGTTCATCGGAGGGCGGGCTCCGAATCAGCAGATTCTGGGCAGTTGTTCACCGCTGAGCATATCAAGGACGCGGTTGCCTCCGATGCGGCTGCGGAGCACCACCCTGCCCCGGGTGTCCTCTACGACCTCGCCGATGCGCGCCGCCCCTGCGCAAACCGGCAACGCGCGCAGGATCTCGAGCGCCTGTCCGGCTTGCGCGGCCGGCACGAACGCCGCGAAGCGCCCCTCGTTGGCGACGTACAGCGGATCCAGGCCGAGCATCTCGCAAGCGCCCGATACAGCTTCTTCAACCGGGATCAGGGCTTCTTCCAGACGCATGCCTGCGGGGCAACCGGCGGCGATTTCGTTGAGCGAGGTGGCCAGGCCTCCGCGCGTCAGGTCGCGCAGGCAGTGGACCTCGAGGCCGGCTTTGAACAGCGCCTCGACCGGCGCCCACAGCGGCGCGGTGTCGCTCACGATAGCCGCTTCGAATTCCAGGCCCTCGCGAACCGAAAGCACGGCGACGCCGTGCGCGCCCACAGGGCCGCTGACAATGATCGCGTCGCCGGGCTGAACGGCCGCCGGGCCAATCGGATGCAGCGCTTCCACCACGCCAATGCCTGCCGTGTTGATGAACATGCCGTCGCCTTTGCCTTTGTCCACGACCTTGGTGTCGCCGGTAACCAGCGACACTCCCGCGCAGGCCGCCGCCCGGCGCATGGAATCCACAACCCGGCGCAGGGTCTCGAGCGGCAACCCCTCTTCGAGGATAAAGCCGGCGCTGAGGCACAGCGGACGCGCGCCGCACATGGCCAGATCGTTGACCGTGCCGTTCACCGCCAGGTCGCCGATGTCGCCCCCCGGAAAGAACAGGGGCCGCACCACATAGGAATCGGTGGTGAAGGCGAGCTGTGCGCCATTGACTTCGACCACCGCGCCGTCGTGCATCGCTTCCAGCGCCGGATTGCGGAAGGCGGGAAGAAAAATGCGCTCGATAAGCTGATGGGTCAGCCGTCCGCCGCCGCCGTGGGCCAGCAGGACACGTTCTTCATTCAGAAACGGAGTAGGACAGACCAGATTCATATCACCGCCTGGCATAGGCAAAGTAGGCCGCGCAGGCGCCTTCGGAGGACACCATGGGCGCGCCCAGAGGGGATTCCGGAGTGCAACGCAGGCCGAACGCCGCGCATTCGTAGGGTTTGCGTTTGCCTTGCAAAATCAAACCCGCGATACATTCGCCCGCTTCGGCCGACTGGATGCTCCCGAGCGCGAACTTCGATTCGGCGTCGAAAGCGCGGTAGGCTTCGCGCAGCCGCAATCCGCTTTGGGGAATTTCGCCGATGCCCCGCCATTTCCGGTTGGCCACTTCAAAAACTTCGGTAATCCGCTGCTGCGCGGGGCGATTCCCTTCCCTGCGCACCGACCGGCTGTACTGGTTTTCGACCGTGGCGCGTCCGCTTTCGAGCTGCTCCACCACCATGCGGATGCCTTCCAGCAGGTCCACCGGCTCAAAACCCGTGACCACGATGGGCACTCTGTAACGGACGGCGATGGGCTCGTACTCCTGGTAACCCATCACGGTGCAGACGTGGCCCGCGGCGAGGAACCCGTTGACCCGGCAATCCGCAGCCGAGAGGATCGCCTCGATGGCGGGCGGCACCAGTACATGCGCGACCAGGACGGAAAAATTGCGCAGCCCTTCGCGAGCCGCCTGCCACACGGCCATCGCATTGGCCGGGGCGGTAGTCTCGAAGCCCACCGCGAAGAAAACCACCTGGCGATCCGGATTGGCGCGGGCGAGCTTCACGGCGTCCAGCGGCGAATAGACGATCCGCACGTCGGCGCCTTCGGCCTTGGCGCTGAACAGGCTGCGGGCGGTGCCCGGCACGCGCAGCATGTCGCCGAAACTGGTAAAGATCACCTCGGGGCGCGCGGCGATCGCAATGGCCCGGTCGATCAGCTCGACCGGCGTCACGCAGACCGGGCATCCCGGCCCGTGCAGCAGGGTAATCTCGGGGGGCAGTAAATCCGGAAGCCCGCTCTTCAGGATGGTGTGGGTCTGCCCGCCGCAGATCTCCATCAGCGTCCAGGGGCGGCGCACCACGCGCCGGATGGCTTCGGCCAATCGCGCGACGGCAGCCGGATCGCGGTACTCGTCAAGGTATTTCATCGGCGCCCAACTCTTCCATCGCGGCGAGGTCTTTGAAGATCTGCTGCGCCTCGGCTTCGTCCACGACACTCAGGGCAAAGCCGACGTGGACCAGCACGTAGTCGCCCTGCCTGGCTTCCGGCGTAAACGAGAGGCAGATCTCCTTCTGCACCCCGCCAAAGTCCACTTTTCCGCGCCGCAGGGTGATGTCCTCGGCTTCCTCGACGCTGACGATTCTACCCGGTATGGCTAGACACATGGTTGACTCCCTCCGGCCAGCACGGCCTGGCCCAGTGCGATGCCCCCGTCGCCCGGGGGCACCTGGTGATGCGTGTGCACGCGAAATCCGTGCGCTTCCAGTTGCGCCGCGGCGCGCTCCACCAGATACGCGTTCTGAAAACAGCCTCCGCTCAAGACTACGTCGGGCACGCCGGTGCGCCGGGCCACCTCGACAATCCAGCCGGCCAGGGCGTTGTGGAAACGGGCGGCGATCAGAGCCGCGCCGGCGCCCCGCCCGGCATCCTGGAAGGCGGCGCGGACGAGCGGCTCCCAATCGCCTTCCGGGAGGGGATAGGCCTCCCCGGTGCGCAGCCCGCCGATAGCGCTTTCGAGCAGCATGGCGGCCTGGCCTTCGACGCCGTTGCGGTGGGCGACTCCGGCGATGGACGCCACGGCATCGAACAGGCGGCCGACGCTGGAGGTCAGCGGGGCGTTGAAGCCGCGCTCGAGCATCCGGGCGATCAGCGGATCGGGGGCTTTCAATCCGGCCGCCCAGAGCAGGCTCGCGGCCGAGCGCCAGCCTTCGCGGATAGCGCTCTCCCCGCCGGGAAGCCGGAACTGCCGCAGATGGGCGACCCGCTGGAAGCGCCCGCCTTCGACACGAAAGAACTCGCCACCCCAGATGGAGCCATCGAGCCCGTATCCGGTTCCGTCCCACGAGACAGCGAGGTAAGGACCCCGGACTTGGTTTTCCGCGGCGCAGGCCGCGGCGTGGGCGTGGTGGTGCTGCACCTGAACCAAGGGCAGGCCCGACTCGCGGGCCCACCGCGTGGAGGCGTAATCCGGGTGAAGATCGCAGGCGACCAGCTTGGGCTCGAAGCGATAGAGCCGGCAGAGGTCGTCGATGGCCCGCTCGAAGGCCCCGCGAGCTTCCAGCGTGTCCAGGTCGCCGATATGCTGGCTCAAGAAGACCTGGCGCCCGACTGCAATCGCGACGGTGTTCTTCAGATGGCCGCCCACGGCGAGCACCGGCGGCAGGTCCCTGCCGAGCAGGACCGGCAGGGGCGCGTATCCCCGCGCGCGGCGCAGCACGCTGGCGCGTCCCCGCACCACACGCGCCACCGAATCGTCGCAAGGCCGGGCGATGGGGCGGTCGTGCATCAGGAATACGCCGGCAATCCCGCCCAGGCGCTGTTGGGCCTCGGCGTTGTCCGTGGCAATCGGTTCGTCGCTGCGGTTGCCGCTGGTGGCCACAACAGGGAACGGACAGCGCGCCATCAGCAGGTGATGCAGGGGCGAATACGGGAGCATCACACCGGTAAACGGCGACCGCACCGAGACGTTCGCGGCAATGCCCGGAGCGCCGCTGGGCCGCAGCAGCACGATGGGAGCCGCCGGCGAGCAAAGCAGCGCCTCTTCGGCCGCCGAGACCGTACAGTACCGCCGCACCATTTCAAGCGACGGCATCATCAGCGCGAAGGGCTTCTCTTCGCGATGTTTGAGGCGCCGCAAGCGCCCGACGGCTTCCTCATTCCGCGCGTCCACCAGCAACTGGAAGCCGCCGATGCCCTTCAGAGCCACGATCTTTCCGGAGGCGATGGCATCCGCAGCCTCCGCCACCGGCAGAGTGAGCTGCGGACCGCACACCGGACAAGCGTTGGGCTGGGCGTGAAAGCGGCGGTCGAGCGGATCTTCGTACTCGCGGCGGCAGTCCGGGCAAAGCGTGAAACTCCGCATGGTGGTGCGCTCGCGGTCGTAAGGAACATCGAGAACGATGCTGTAGCGGGGTCCGCAGTGGGTGCAGTTGGTGAACGGATATTGGTAGCGGCGGTTGGCGGGGTCACCCAACTCAGCCAGGCAATCCGGGCAGGTGGCCAGGTCCGGGAGGACGCTTACGGTTCTCTCGGCTTCCTCGTCGCTCGAAAGGATCTCGAAGCGCGTGAATCCGGCTGGTCCAAGGCGGGCGGACTCGGCTGCGAGGACGACGGCCGGAGCGGGCTTCTCGGCGGTCAACCGCTGTTCAAAACGGCTCAACTCGTCACGCTCGCCCTCGACTTCAACCACCAGGCCGCCGTTGGAGTTCAGCACCCAGCCGGTGAGGCCCATGCCGGTGGCCAGACGGTAGACAAAGGGCCGGAATCCAACGCCCTGCACGGCTCCCGACAGCCTGACCCGCAGCCGCTCCCGGGTCACGTCTCGACCTCAACCGCCTTGAGCAGCAGACTGCTCGCTTCCGGATCCAGGGGGTCTTCGGAGAGGGTAAGCCGCAATTCGGCTCCTTCGGCCATCGTACCCCGGGCGGCTTCCACGAAGTGCTCGCGCAAGTGATCGGGGCCGATCATAGCCAGAGCGCCGATCTGAACGTCAACGGCGGTGATCCTGGCGGCGCCGTTCTGACGGGCCACCGATTCGATCTTGGCAATCAGGTCGGGTATCAGCGAGGTTTCATGCATAAGATTTGTTGAGCCACCTTTTCCACGGCTTCAGCCACCGCCTGTGAGGCGCCGGTCCCCGGTTCGAAGCATGATCCCTCGATGCCGTAGATCCACACCCGGGCGGGCAGGCGATCCAGCAACCGGGCCATCTCGACCGCTTCGGCGACTCCGAATGAGTGGGTGGAGCAGCGGAACTGGTCCTTTTCGAGCGGCGCGGTTCGAGCGTCCCAGAGCGAAATCCTGCCCGGCGGCGCTCCCGTCACGACTGTATCTACTATTATCGCCTGTTCGGCCCCTTCCCAGGCATCCAGCATGGCCAGCAGGTCTCCCCGGTTCTCGAGGGCGTCCAGACCCAGTTCGCGCAGGCGTCGCGCTACCAGGATGCCGGCTCCGTCGTCGCCGCGATCCAGGTTGCCGCAACCAATCACCACCATGCTCATCAAAGAACCAGTGTCGCACGGCGCTGGAGCGAAGCTCCAAACCCGGGCATGGCCGTGGGACAATGGACTTTTCCAGCATGCACAGGCCTCTGGTAGCAGCCGCCGCGCTGTTGTGCGTTTGCGTCCCGGCGTTCCCCCGGCAGGCGCCGGCCATCTGCGGAACCCATCGTGAAAAATGGCGGGAGGAGTTGTATCTGCACCGCCGGGCGGAGCGGGTCCGGCTGGCGCGGCTGAAGTACGCCCCGCTGGCCGCGCAGCAGCGGCCGGCCGCGCACGACATTGGGAATATCGCTATTCTCAGCGACGGCGATGGCGTGGTTGCCCGCCGGAACGATTTCAACCTGGTTTACGAGACCCTGTCGTTCCTGCCCGCAACCCCGGAGGCGGCGCGCTACCGATTCACGGTGCGCGAAAACACGTACGATGATGCGGCGGCAGCCGCCGGGACTGCGCTCGCGGGACTGGCCGACGACGATTCGCGAGAGGTTGTCCTCCCCTTTGCATTCCCTTTTTTCGGCAGCCGCTATCAACGGGTCTGGGTCAACTCCGACGGCAACCTGACGTTTCGCTCGCCCGACAGCGCCAGCACCGATCGTTCGCTGGGCCGCCTCACCGCCGGGCCGCCACGCATCGCCGGCCTGTTTCGGGACCTCGACCCGTCGAAGTCTTCTCAGGGCGTGCGCGTGCTGGCCCAGGCGGAACGCGTGGCGATCAGTTGGGTTTCCGTGCCGGAGTATCAGGAGTCAGGCGTTGGCGCGCGGCAGACATTCCAGATCCGTCTGTACCCCGACGGCCGCATCGACGCGGCCTACTACGACGTGAACACATCGGGAGCCGTGGTAGGCATTGCGCCCGGCAATCTCGAAGGCTCCACGTCGGTGGTTTCCTTCGCGGCCGGCGGCAGCGCGGAGTACTCCGCAGCGGTGGCCGAAGTCTTCCGCGCCACCACCGAGGTGGATGTGGTGCGTACCGCCCAGAAGTTCTACGAAACCCACGAGGACGCCTACGACTACCTGGTCATCTTCAATAATCTGGGGATCAGCGCAGGCGAATCGGCGGTGGCGTTTGAAAGCACCGTCCGCAACAGCCGTTCCGGTTACGGCGATATTCCCATCGACGTCGGCCTCGAATTCGGCTCGTCCTACCGGCTGCAAGCGATTCAAAACATGGGCCCGCTTGGGCAATACCCCAAGGACCCCAACGGAATTGTCGCGGCCCGGAGCACGAGCCGCGACACCCCCCTGACGGTGCTTGCGCACGAAGCCGGACACCTCTTCCTGGCCTACGCCAGCGTGCGCGATCAGGACGATTCACAGGCCCGGCCGATGCTGGGATACCAGAACGCGCACTGGACTTTCGCGTTCAACTCGGAGGCCTCCTTGCTGGAAGGCAACCGGATCCAGGACAACGGCCCCAATGCCTCCCCGCGGTTTTACACGACGGCGACGGTGGAAGGTTTTGCCCCGCTCGATCAGTACCTGATGGGACTCCGGCCGCCGGAGGAGGTACTGCCGACGTTTCTGGTGACCGGAGTGAGCCCCGCCTACCGGTTCCGGCCGCCGCAACCCGGGGTGGGGTTGGACGGCGGCCGCCGCGACATCCAACTCCAGGAGATCATCGATGCCGAAGGCAGGCGCACTCCGGATTCCACCGTGGCGCAGCGCTACTTCCGCTTTGCGTTCATTCTGATCACCGCCGGCGGCGGCGACCCCTCGGCCGGCGAACTGGCGCAGGTGGAAACGTACCGCACGGAATTCGAGAAATATTACCGCCGGGCAACGTCCGAGCGCGCCTGGGCCGACGCCACCTTGAAACGCAGCCTGCGGCTGTCGGTGTTTCCGGCCGCGGGCGTGCTCGAGGGAGGCTCGGCGCCGGCGACGGTGTCGCTGGCCAAACCGGCTCCCGCCGACCTCACCGTGATGTTCAAAACCCAAACGGGCGCGGCTGGCGTGCCGGCCTCGGTAATCATCCCCGCAGGGGCCGTTACGGCGTCTTTCACAATTCGCGGCGTGAGAGCAGGAGTCGAGGAACTCACCGCGGAACCGTCCGACGGCGGCTACGAAACCGCTCATGCGCGGATTCAGGTGCTGAACGGCGCGGCCGGAGTGCAGATCGTTGCGGAACCGTCCCAGGGAGCTGTGGTGGCTCGGGTTACCGATATCAACAATCTTCCCTATCCGGGTGTGGTGGTGCGCGCGGCCTCGGTTGACGGCATCGCCACTGCCACGACCGACTCCAGCGGGCGAGCGACCTTTGCCTGGAATGGCGAAGGGCGCTTGTCCCTTTCGGCCGAAGGTGTCGCCGGCGGAGTCGTGCTGGGCGCAGCCGGCAAGCCTGCGCTGGAGGGGTCCGGGGTGGTCAACGCAGCTTCCGGGTCCCCCGGGCTCACGCCCGGCGGCCTGGCCAGCATCTATGGATCAAACCTGGCGGGCGGCGCCGTTCTGGCGGCTGGAACCCACTGGCCCGAGGAACTTGCCGGCGTCAGGGTGGTCGTGGCCGGACGGATCGCTCCCCTGCTCTACGTCAGTGACCGGCAGATCAATTTCCTCGCGCCGTCCGATCTGGCGGAGGGAGTCGTCACCTTGACCGTCACCACCCCGGCCGGCGCCTCGCCGCCCGTGGAGGTGCGGGTAAGCGCTTTCTCGCCGGGAATTTTCGCTGTGGTCAACGCGGGGACGGTCCACACCACCCTGGAAGAGCCGGCGCGCCGGGAGGGTTACCTGGAGATTTATGCGACCGGACTTGGACCGGTCCGCGCCTCGGCATCGGGCCTCCGGGAGAGCCTCGCCCAACCCGAGGTGTCTATCGGCAACGCCACCGCCACGGTCTCCTACAGCGGATTAGCGCCCGGATTTCTGGGCCTCTACCAGGTGAACGTGCAGGTGCCGAAGGAAGCAGGGTCCGGCTTGCAGCCGCTCCGTCTGGCGGTTGGCGCCGCGGTGAGCAACGCCGTCACGGTCAGGATCGAGTGATGCTGGACTGGCTGTTTTCCAAACCGCTGGCGGTGGGGACACAGGCGCCGGATTTCACCCTCCCCGATGAGAACGGCCGGGAAGTGTCCCTGTCAGGCCTGCGCGGCAGGCACGTCATTCTGGTGTTCTATCCGGGTGACGATACGCTGATCTGCCGCAAACAACTCTGTGAGTTTCGCGATAACTGGGCGCGCGCCGGGAGCCTGAATGCGGCGGTTTACGGAGTCAACCCGCAGAGCGCCGAAAGCCACCGCAGCTTCCGCGGCAGGTATGGGCTGCCCTTTCCGCTGCTGGTGGACGAAGGCCAGAAGGTGGCCGCTCTGTACCGCGCAAACGGATGGATCGTGAAACGCACGGTCTACCTCATCGGACCGGACGGAACCATTCGCTACGCCCGCCGGGGCAGGCCTTCGCCGGATGAAGTTCTGGCTCTGATCCGCTAGACGGGTGGCAGGCGCCCGGCTTACGGGCTAGGATGGGAGTAGTGCTGGTGACCATTACTCCGAAATTGCCCCGCCCCGAGTGGCTGCGCGCTCCGGCGCCGGTGGGCGACAATTACAGCGGCCTGAAGAAGCTTGTCGAGGGCCTGAGCCTGCACACGGTATGCGAGAGCGCGGCCTGCCCGAACGTCGGGGAATGCTGGAACCGCCGCACGGCCACATTCATGATTCTGGGAAACGTCTGCACGCGCCGCTGCGGGTTCTGCGCGGTGGGCAAAGGCGGGCCGCTGCCGGTCGACTACGACGAGCCGCGCCGGGTGGCGGAGGCATCGGCGGCTCTGGGCCTGAAATACGTGGTGGTAACCAGCGTAAACCGCGACGACCGCAAGGACGGCGGCGCCGAGTTGTTCGCCCTCACCATCCGGGCCATCCGCGAGCGCATACCCGGCTGCCGCGTGGAGGTTCTGGTGCCCGATTTCCAGGGCAGCCATGCGGCCATGGACGTGGTGATGGAAGCCGCTCCGGACGTGCTCAACCACAACACGGAAACGGTGCCGCGCCTGTACCGGCAGGTCCGGCTGGGCGCCCGCTATGAGCGTTCGCTCGACATGCTGGCCTACGCCAAGAGCGTGTCGCCGGAAACTCCGACGAAGTCCGGCATGATGCTCGGCTTGGGGGAGACCAATGAAGAGGTGCTTCAGGTGATGCGCGATTTGCGCCGGCACAACGTGGACATTCTGACCCTGGGTCAGTATCTGCGCCCCTCCCCGAAGCACCTGCCGATCATTCGCTACGTGCCGCCGGCCGAATTTGCCGAATTACGGCGCGCCGGCCTTGATATGGGCTTCCGGCACGTGGAGTCGGGGCCGCTGGTGCGCAGTTCCTACCACGCGGCCGAGGCGGCTACACCAAAACCGTAAAGGTGGTCTCGGTGCGTTCCACCGGGCGGTACAGGGTGTCCCGCTCGACCGGATCGCGCCCGGCGCGGCGGATGAGACTGACCAGCTCGCCACGGCGCAGCGACTGGCTCGTAGTGGCGCCGGCGTCGTGATAGATCTTCTCCTCCACGACCGTCCCGTCCAGGTCGTCGGCCCCGAAGCGCAGCGCGACCTGGGCAATCCGGGGGGTCATCATCACCCAGTACGCCTTGATGTGGGGAATGTTGTCGAGCATCAGGCGCGATACGGCGATGTTCTTGATGTCGGCGAAGCCCGTGGTTGGGGCGACGTGCTGGAGGGGAGTGTGATCCGGGTGGAACGCCAGCGGGATGAAGGTCACGAAGCCGCCGGTCTCGTCCTGTAAAGCGCGCAGCCTGACGAGGTGGTCGACGCGGTCTTCGTCATTCTCGATATGACCGTAGAGCATGGTGCAGTTCGAGCGCAAGCCCACCTGGTGAGCGGTGCGGGCGATATCGAGCCATTCGTCGCCGTTCACCTTGTGATCGCAGATAATCCGCCGCACGCGCTCCGAGAAAATTTCCGCACCCCCGCCGGGCAACGAATCAACACCCGCCTCGCGCAGCCTTTCGAGCGTCTCGCGAACCGGGATCTTCGAGCGCCGGGCCAGATAACCAACCTCCACCATGGTCAGGGCCTTCAGGTGCACCCGCGGGAAGCGCTCCTTCAAGCCCCGCAGCATGCGGCAGTACCAGTCCAGGGTCAGTTCAGGATGCAGACCGCCGACGATGTGAAACTCGGTAACCGATTCCGACCAGCCGCGTCCCGCGGTCTCCCACACCTGTTCCAGGGACATGGTGTAGGCCTTGGGGTCCCGGGCCTTCTTGCCAAACGCGCAGAGGCGGCAGCTCGCCACGCACACATCGGTCGGGTTGATGTGCCGGTTGACGTTAAAATACGTGACGTTGCCGTGCAGGCGCTCGCGCACCCGGTTGGCCATGTAGCCGAGCGCCAGGATGTCTGAGGTGCGGTAAAGCGCCAGCCCGTCGGCGAAATCGAGCCGGGCGCCCGACTCGACCTTTTCGAGAACCGGGCGCAGCCGCGGGTCTTCCACGCTGATGGTCATCATGCTCACACTCCGGGCCGGAGGAGAACGATGTCCGCGGCCCAGAACAAAAAGAATAGCACGCTGACGTAGCCGTTCATGGTGAAGAAGGCTGCGTCGACGCGCGAGAGATCGTGCGGTTTCACCAGGCTGTGCTCGTAGATCAGAAGCGCGGCGACGGCTGCGATGCCGGCGCCACTCAGCACGCCCAACCCGAAGGAATAGAACAACGCCGCCAGGGATGCCAGCATTCCCAGGTGAAGGAGGCGGGAAACGATGAGCGCGCCGGCGATGCCCAGCCGCGCGGGCAGGCTGAAGAGGCCCTCGGCGGTGTCGAACTCGTAATCCTGGCAGGCGTAGATCACGTCGAAGCCGGCGGTCCAGAAGGTCACCGCGGCGGTGAGCCAGAGGATGCGCGCGTCGAGAGAACCGCGGATGGCGATCCAGGCTGCCGCGGGCGCAATGCCCAGCGAGAATCCCAGAATCACGTGCGACCAGGAGGTGAAGCGCTTGGTGAAAGAGTAGAAGAACACCACCGCCAGCGCCAGCGGCGCCAGGCGAAAGCAGAGCGGGTTCAACTCACGGGCGGCAAACAGGAATACCAGGGATGACACGGCCACGAAACCCCAGGCGAAGGCCTTCGAGAGCAGTCCGGCAGGCAGGTGCCGGCCGCGCGTGCGGGGATTGCGGGCGTCGATCCCGGAGTCCACCAGGCGGTTGAAGGCCATGGCGGCGGAGCGGGCGGCCACCATCGCCACCACGATCCATGCCGCGGCCGGCCACCAGGCCGTTCGCGCGAAACCGCTCTCGCGCGCCGCCAGCAACGCCGCGGTCAGCGCGAAGGGCAGCGCAAACACCGAATGCTCGAACTTGATCATCTCCAGCGTGAGCCGGAACTTCTTCCAGAACATGCAAAGCGCGCCTGAAGCAGTTACCATCTTAGAACATGAGGATCCGTCTCCGGTCCGCCGCCCTCCTGATCCCACTCGCCGTGATGATGACCGGCTGCGGGGAGCGCACCGCCAGCCTGGACGCGCTCCGGGAGCGCGAGGTCGTTCTGCCGTCGGGAAAAAAGATCCGGGCAGAGGTGATGATGACGCCCCAGGAAATGCAGCGTGGCATGATGTTCCGCGACTCGCTCCCCCAGGGCCGCGGCATGCTTTTCATCCACAACCGGCCCGGCAACTACCGGTATTGGATGTACCAGGTCAGGATCCCGCTCGACATTATCTGGATGGACGCGAACCGCCGCGTGGTGGAAATTTCCGCCGACACTCCGCCGTGCAAGACCCCGGCGAGCCAGTGCCCCAACTACGGTGGCAACGAAGTGGCTCAATATGTGCTGGAACTGGCCGGCGGCGAAGCGCGGCGCCTGGGGATTCAAGTGGGGAACATCCTGAAGTTCTGAAGCCGGTCCTGGTATCCTGGCTCTAGATGAGCGAAGAACAGTTGAGGACTCTGCTCGAGCAGGTACAAAGCGGAAGCATCGCGATCGACGCCGCGCTGGACCGCATGCGGCACCTGCCTTTCGAAGACCTGGGCTTCGCCAAAATCGACCACCATCGCGCCTTGCGCCAGGGTATGCCGGAGGTGGTCTTCGCCAAAGGCAAGACGCCGGAGCAGGTGGCGACCATCGCCGGGCGGCTGCTCAGGAATGCCCGCAACATTCTGATCACGCGCGCCGACGCCCCTACCGCGGAACTGGTGAAGCAAGTGGCTCCGGAGGCCGAGTACTTCCCTCTTTCCGGCGCTCTGCGCGTGTGGAACGACCGCACGATTCAGGGCAAAGGCAAGGTGGCCGTGGTATGCGCGGGCACCAGCGACATTCCCGTCGCCGAGGAGGCCCAGGTCACCGCCGAAGTGATGGGCAACGAGGTGGACGTGATCTACGACATCGGCGTGGCCGGCATCCACCGCCTGATGAGCAATCGCGAGCGGTTGTGCGCGGCGCGCGTGGTGGTGGTATGCGCGGGCATGGAAGGCGCCTTGCCGAGCGCAGTAGGCGGCCTGGTCGCCTGCCCGGTGATTGCCGTTCCCACCAGCGTCGGTTACGGGGCCAGTTTCCACGGCCTGGCCGCGCTGCTGGGCATGCTGAACAGTTGCGCGAGCAACGTCACGGTGGTCAACATCGACAACGGTTTCGGCGCCGGGTACGTGGCCAGCCTGATTAACCGGGGCTGACCGGCGGCCTGCGCCGGTGCCAGTCGGTGCGGTTCTGAAACTCCCGGCCAACAGCGATCAGCAGATTCTCATTGTACGGGCGTCCGACGAGCTGGATCGCTACGGGCAGGTCGCCGGCGAAACCGCAGGGAAGCGAAAGCGCCGGGTATCCCGCAAGATTTCCGGCGGCTCCCAGGTCGCTCAACCCGCGCTTCTTCGGCGCAGGACGTTCCGGCTGGCGGCGGTCCAGAGGCTGGTCGATCTTCGAAGCCGGACCGAAGCGGCTGGGAGACACCAGCACGTCGTAATCGGCGAAGAGCCTGCGCAGGGCCTCCTGCATCATCGAGCGGATGCGCATGGCCCGCAGGTAGTCTTTGGCGTGGATCTCGAGCCCCGCTTTGAGCCCCGCAATCTGCTTCTGGTCGGCGAGCTGTTCCACCCCGCCACCCCGGATCAGGGGCTCGAAAACCGCCGAGCCCTCGGCGGAGATCACGGTTCCGGCCACCGTGCTCCAGGGGTAGTCGGGCAATTCGGTTTCGCTGAAGCGCATGCCGATCGACCGCAGAACCTCGAGCGCAGCCTGGAAAGCCGGCCGGGCCGGGGGATCCGCCCATTCCGCGAAGTCCACCGGCGCGAAACCCACCCGGATGCTTTTCATCTCCCGTACAAACTGGGGCGCGTAGTAAAAGCTCTTTCCGGCCGAGCCGGGGTCCTCCCGGTCCTTGCCGGCGATCACCTGAAGCACCAGCCCGCAATCCTCCGCCGAGCGGCACATGGGCCCGATCTTATCCATGGTCCACGACAGAGCCATGGCGCCGTGCCGGCTCACCAGCCCGTAGGTGGGTCGCAGGCCGGTTACGCCGCAGTATGCCGCGGGTGTGAGGATGGAACCCCAGGTCTCCGAGCCCAGGGCGAACGGGACCAGCCCGGCGGCCACGGCGCTGCCGGAACCGCTCGAGGAACCGCCCGACCAGCAGGAGCGGTCCCAGGGGTTCAGACCGGGACCGAACAGCGAAGCGGCGGCGTAGCGGTATCCGCCGCCTCCGGCCAGTTCCACCATGGAGAGTTTGCCGATGAGGATGGCTCCCCGGGAATCCAGGCGTCGCAAAACATTGGCCGTGTAGTTGAAAACCTGGGCAGCATAGGGCCGGGCGCCCCAGGTGGTCGGCTGGCCGGCGAGCGAAAGCAGGTCCTTGGCCCCGAACGGGACCCCCTGCAAGGGACCGCGCGTGCGGCCTCGCTTCAGTTCGTCATCCACCTCCCGTGCGCGGCGCACGGCTTGGGGCGTGAGCGGCAGCGCCAGGGCATTGTACCGGGGTCCGAGCTTTTCCAGGCGGTCGCAAAAGGCCCGGGTCAGCTCTTCCACCGAGAATTCCTTTGCCAGAATCCGCCGGTTCAACTCGCCTACGCCGGAGAAGAAGACATCCTCGGTGAAATCGGGCATGGCAGGTTCAAGCCTCGAAACGGAACGCCGGTTCGACGGCCATCGGCAGATTGAACTTTTCGAGCGTCTCGAGGTCGCGCCGCTGCCGCTGGGTCGCCGCAGCCAGTTCCTGTTCCGGCGTCTGCGGCGGAGCGCCGGTCTGGGCGGCAGCCGCCGCACCGGATCCCGCCACGGCAGCGACCCATTCCCGGCGATTCAGATTGGTGCTCATGTCTGTTCTCTCCCGTGCGATTCAGCCTTTCGGTTCGAGCGCCTCGGCGGCCGCCTTCTGCATGGCCGCGCGGGGGGCGGTCTCGCCGGTCCAGATTTCGAACTGGCGGACGGCCTGCTCAAGGAACATCTCCAGGCCGGTGATCACCTCTTTGCCTTGCTCCCGGGCGCGCCGCAACAGTTCGGTTTCGAGCGGATTGTAGACCAGGTCAAAAACCACCTCGCCCGGAATCGGGCCGTCAAAGAAGCACTCGCCGGTGTGGGGGAACATGCCGAGGGGGGTGGCGTGGACCACGGCATCGAAGCCGCGCTGGGAAACCTGTTCCGGGGTGAGGGGTTCGGCGCCGCAAACCTTGGCAAAGGCCCGCACGCGATCGGGGTTCCGGCCGGTAACGGCCAGTCTGGCGCCGGCGTCGGCCAGCGCAAAGGCCGCGCTGCGCGCCGCCCCGCCATTCCCCACCACCAGAATAGAGGCTTTGCCCAACCGCAGCCGGCGCGCTAGCGGACCCGCCACCCCGGCCACGTCCGTGTTCGCCCCGCGCCACTTGCCAAGCTTGCGCCACACCGTATTCACCGCGCCGATGCGCCGGGCCAGCGGATCCACAAAATCCAGGTAGCGCATCACTTTCTGCTTGTGCGGGATGGTGACGCTGAATCCGGAGACAGGAAGCTGGGCGGCGAATGCGAAAAAATCGCGCAGATGCGCGGGAACCACCAGGAAGGGCAGATAGACCGCATCCATACGGTGCGCCTGAAAAGCCCGGTTATGCACCACCGGCGAAATGGAGTGGCGCACCGGGTTGGCGATCACGCCGTAGACTCGGGCGGATTTCGAAAGCTTCTCGACCCGGTAGAGATGGCGCAACTGGTGAGCGCAGACCTGGCCCGCCGCGGTACCCTCGGCCGACCGGGGCGCGGCGTACGTGTACAGACCCCCGAGGCTATCCGAGAGAACGCGGGTGGGAAAACCGACCTCACCCATGGCCAGCAGGATGAGGGGCGTCCTGGGATGAGCCCGCAGCAAAGCCAGTAAGCGTGCGTTGTCAGAAGGTTTTCGGGCCGTGGTCACAATCTTGTAAGCCTCGGCCGGAATCCGAGTCATACGCCGCAGCACCTGCTCCATCTGGGGGGTGGCCTCGTAGTTGTGATAGGAGAGCACCAATTGCGCGCGTCCCGCGAAGACGCCGAGCTGGGCGGCGATCTTCTCCGCGCTTTCGATCTCCACATCCACGGCGCGCGCCCCGGCGTCAACTGCGGCTTCCAGGATCTGAAGCTGCTCCTCAATGCTGCCGTTGAACCTGCCCTCGTTCTGGCGGCGGCGGCAGGTGGCCAGCACGGTCGCATCCGGATGACGTTCCTGAAAATGGCGGATCGCCTCCACGCCGGACCAGGGATCCTCGAGGTAATCCAAGCGGAATTCGAAGAACGACTCTCCGGCGTTCGCCTCGCGCTCGGCGCATTCCAGCAGCCGGGCGGTGTCCGCCAGTCCCAGAGCTACGGCGATGCGCGGGAATGGAGTCTTGGCGGCCATGTGCTCCGGTTGAGGAACCAGAATAGCACGGAGTTTTTCTTCCGGAAGAGGATGGCGGTATCCGTGCGGAATTATGCTACCTTTGCTGAAGACAGGAGGAGATGCTATGAACCGCCGGGAATTCGCAAGCTGGGGTGTGGCCGCTGCCGGGGCGCTCGCCTTTGAATCGTTCCCCCGCCATTTGCATGCCGGTCCGAAAAAGCTGGCCAGTGACCGGGTCAAGCTGGGGCCGATGGGCGTTGAAGTCAGCCGGCTGGCCGTGGGAACCGGTACGAACGGCGTGGGCGGCAGCTCAAACCAGACCCGCAAACTGGGACTGAGCGGCCTGGCCGACCTGTTCCACGCCGCTTATGATCAGGGCATCACTTTCTGGGATTCGGCCGATCAGTACGGCACCCATCCGCACCTCAAGGAAGCGCTCAAAGGCGTGCCGCGCGAGAGGGTCACCATCCTCAGCAAGACGCACGCGTCCAGCGAGAAGGAGATGCGCGCCGACCTGGACCGCTTTCGCCGGGAACTGGGCACGGACCGCATCGACATCCTGCTGCTGCACTGCATGATGGACGCCGACTGGCCCGAGCGCAAAAAAGGCGCGATGAACGTGATCGCGGAGGCGCGGGAAAAAGGCATTGTAGGAACGCACGGCATCTCGTGCCATACGCTGGAAGCCCTGCGAACCGCCGCCCGCCACCCCTGGGTGCAGGTGCAACTGGCACGCATCAACCCGGCGGGCGCGGTGATGGATGCCGACCCGAAGACCGTGGTCGGGGTGCTGAAGCAGATGAAGGCCGCGGGCAAGGGCGTCATCGGCATGAAGATCCTGGGGGCGGGCAGGCTGCGCGCACGCGCCGGCGAGTGCCTCGAATTCGTGCTGGCCCAGGATTGCGTGGATTGCTTCACGATCGGGGTCGAAAACCGGGCCGAACTGGCGGACCTGGTGAAGAGGATCCCCGCCGCAAGCGTGCGTGGCTGAAAGCCGCTACGGGATCGCGTCCAAAATGGAGCCGATTCTCGATACCACGGTGCTGATGGCCGGAATCACCGGTGGCAGGAGCACACCGCAGGAGACCGACAGTAGCCCGGCCATGAGCGCGTACTCGATCAGATCCTGACCCTTGCTGTCCTTCCGCAAGCGTCGCCAAATTCGCATCCACGTCCGCGGTATCGCTGCCATAGCGCCTTACCTTCGCACTATCCATACTGGGCTCAAGGAGCAAGCTGGCGCAATCGAGTGTAGACCCTACCAAGACCTTAGACGGGGCTTAGGCTGCGCACATGTTTTCGGAGATTCGCTCGCCGCGTAATTTAGCCGAAGCGTGTCTGGTGCGGCGTCGCGGTCGGGCCAGCCGCCGGCTGTTGCTGGGTCAGGCAGTGCAGCGTGCCGAAGCCGAGCACCAGATCGACGGCGTGGATGCCGGCCACGATCCGGTCTTTGAAGAGTTCCCCGAGGATGCCGAGCGCAATGCGGTCGTTCGGGTCATTGAACGTCGGAACCAGGACTGCATGGTTGGAGATGTAGAAGTTGGCGTAACTGGCCGGCAACCGTTCTCCATCGAAGAAGAGCGGTTCCGGCATGGGAAGCGCCACCACTTCGGGCTTCGAGCCGTCCTCGAGCCGGAGATCCCGTATGCGCTCCCAGTTCTCCATGAGCGGCCGGTAATTGACGTCCCGGCGGTTCTCCTCCCGGATGAGCACCAGGGTCGTTGGATTCACGAACCGGCAAATGTCGTCGACGTGGCCGTGCGTGTCGTCGCCCGCCACGCCGCCGCCGAGCCAGAAAACGTTGGTTACGCCGAGGTATTCCTTGAGCGCCTTTTCGAACTGAGCGCGGCCGAGTCCGGGGTTGCGGACCTGGACTTTCGGATCGAGATAACACTCCTCGGTGGTCAGCAAAGTCCCGCGGCCGTTGACCTCGATGCCGCCGCCCTCGAGAACGAATTTGCGGCCGCCCGAGCGGGCGTCGAACAGGCGTTTACCCAGCCGCCTGGCCGCGGATGCGGAAACCCGGCGGTCTTTGCGCCAGTCGGGATACCGGGCCCAGGCGTTGAAGTGGAAGTCGACAACGGCAGTCTCCGACCTGCGCCCGCGGCGGCGCCGCACAAAGATGGGACCGCTGTCGCGGGTCCAGCCGCGGTTGGTAGGATGCACGATGAACTCGACCCTTCCGATGCCGGCTCCGGAGCGGGTGAGATACCGGCGCGCCAGTTTCTCCTCAGCCCTGGAACTGACCAGCATGCGAACCATCTCGCCGGGTGAAATCTTCCGCACGATCTCGCCGTAAACCCAGCGGATGGTGTCGAGCTTGTCCGGCCAGTCCGCCGGGTTGTGCGGCCATCCGAGCCAGGTGGCTTCGTGCTTTTCCCATTCCGCGGGCATGGAGAAACCGAGTTCAGCGGGTGTTTGTGCGGCCGGGGCGCGTGATTCTGCCATAATCGTATTTTCAACCATGGCCAAGACTCCGAAGACCCACCGCCGCTACCGCGAAGATCTTTCCGAAATGCCGGATTGGCTGAAGAAAAAGAAATGCCCGAACCGGGACAAGTACCTCGCCGGACCGCGCATCCTGCCGAAGAACCTTACTGGAAAAGAAAAGACCGCCGACTTGATCGACAGCGCGTTTCTGGCCTACAACTCGGCCCGGCTGAGGGAGGGATGCCGCCTGTTTGTCGATAAGATGCTCGAGCCGGACGTGACCATCGGCATGAGCTTGTCCGGCGCTCTGACACCGGCCGGGCTGGGTTGCTCCTCGATCGTCCCCCTCATCAAGGCCGGTTTTGTCGACTGGATCGTCTCTACCGGAGCCAACCTTTACCACGATCTGCACTTCGCATTGAACTACCCCGTGCACGCCGGCAGCTTCAAGATGGACGACACGGAACTGCGCAGCAACGACATCGTCCGCGTCTACGACGTGTTGCTCGGCTACAGCGACTGCCTGATGGCCACCGATGAAATTCTGCGCGGCATTCTGGTGCAGCCCGAATTTCAGAAGGAGATGGGCACCGCGGAGCTGCACTACCTGCTTGGCCGGTACGCCGCCGAGTGGGAGCGCAAGGCAGGTCTGAAAGATGTCTCCGTGCTGGCCGCGGCGTATCGCGCCGGAGTGCCCTGCTACACCTCCTCGCCAGGCGACTCCACCATCGGCATGAACGTCGCCGGGGTGGAGTTGCGGGGGAACAAGCTGCGGCTGAATCCTTCCATCGACGTCAATGAAACCACCGCGTTCGTGCTGGCGGCCAAGCGCTCAGGCGGCAAGAGCGCCGTAGTTCTGTGGGGCGGCGGCAGCCCGAAGAACTTCATGCTTCAGACCGAGCCGCAGATCCAGGAAGTGCTGCGGATCAAGGAATACGGCCAGGACTACTTCTTCCAGGTGACCGATGCGCGTCCCGACACCGGCGGCCTGAGCGGCGCCACCCCGAGTGAGGCGGTGAGTTGGGGCAAGGTGGATCCCGACCGGCTCCCTGACGCCGTGGTGTGCTACACCGACACTACCATCGCCATGCCGCTGCTGACCCACTACGCCCTCGCCCGGCATAAACCCCGCAAGCTGCGCCGCCTGTACGATCAGCGCGATGTGATGATGAAAGCGCTTAAAAAGGAGTACTTCCGGCACAACCGGGTGAAGATGCTGGACGGGTCCAACCCGGTCCTGGACTAGGGTCCGGCACATGCATACGCGGGAGCTTCAGGCTATCGCCAGGGAGCACGGGACGCCCGTGGTGGTGATCGACCACGAGGTGATCCGCCGCAACTATGCCGCCTTCCGGCGCCACCTGCCCAAGGTGCAGGTGTACTACGCGGTAAAGGCGAATCCCGAGCCGGCGATCATCCGCACGCTCTACCGCGCCGGCGCCAGCTTCGATGTCGCCTCCCTGCCTGAGTTCCTGCTGGTCTACGAGCACATCCGGCGCCTGCCCGCGAAGGAGCGGCAGGATTTCATCTGGGACAAGATCGTTTACGCAAATCCCATCAAACCGAAGGAGACCTTGCAGGCCCTGGACCGGTACAAGCCGCTGGTGACCTACGACAACCCGGCCGAACTGCGCAAGATCCGGCAATATGCGCCGAGCGCCGGCCTGGCGCTGCGATTACGCGTGCCCAACACCGGCTCGGTGGTGGAACTGTCGTCGAAATTCGGCTGCAACCCCGGCGAAGCGGTGGACCTGATCGAGGAGGCCTTCCGGATCGGGCTGGTGGTGGAGGCGCTGAGCTTCCACGTGGGCAGCCAGTGCACGAACTTCGAAAACTTCGTCCAGGCCCTGAACATGGCCGCCGCGGTGATGCAGGAAGCCAAGGCCCGCGGCTACGAGATCAAGATTCTCGACATTGGCGGCGGCTTCCCCGCCCCCTATGACCGGCACGTCAAGCCGTTCGCTGTGCTGGCCAGGAAGATCAACGCCGAAATCAATCGCCTGTTTCCCGGCGACATTGAAATCCTCGCCGAACCCGGCCGGTTTCTGGTGGCCACGGCGGCGGCCGCGGTCGCTCGAATCATCGGCAAGGCGGTTCGCGACGGCAAGACCTGCTACTACATTGACGACAGCGTCTACCACACCTATTCCGGCATCATCTTCGACCACTGCCAGTACCGAGTCAAAGCCTTTAAGAGAGGCAAGAAGGAAATCTGCGCCGTGTTCGGGCAGACCTGCGACGGACTGGATACGATTTCTCAGTCCGAGGAACTGCCCGGCCTGGAGATCGGAGACCTGGTCTACTCCGAGAATATCGGCGCATACAGCAGCGCCTCGGCCACATGGTTCAACGGATTCCCTCCGGCCAAGGTGCTGCACGTGAACGAGGCGTTATGAGGATCGGCATCGGAGTTCTGCTCCTGGTGGCTGCCACCTGCGGCGCGGCCGAGCGGCGCACCAGTTTCAACCAAGCCTGGCGTTTCTACAAGGGCGAAGCGCCGGGAGCCGAACAGCCCGCTTTCAACGATGCGAAGTGGCGCGCTCTCGACCTGCCCCACGACTGGGCTATCGAAGGCCCCTTTGACAGGAAGTACGAAGCGCACTGCGGCGGCTTGCCATACTACGGGACCGGGTGGTACCGCAAACATTTCACGCTTCCGGCAGGCGCGAAGGACCGGTACTACAGCCTTGAGTTCGATGGCGCCATGTCCAACGCGCGGGTGTGGCTCAACGGGCAGGAACTCGGCAACCGGCCCTACGGCTATATCGGATTCGCCTTCGACCTGACGCCCCATCTGCGCTCCGGCGGAGAAAACGTTCTCGCCGTGCGCCTGACGCCGGAGCCGCGTTCGTCGCGCTGGTATCCGGGAGCGGGAATCTACCGCAACGTTTGGCTCGACGAGACCGGACCCGTGCACGTGGCGCATTGGGGCACATACATCTA
>Ga0272446_1000841_pt1 | contig 46823 bp, 45 predicted proteins | sample YNPCB0061_FD_194587 | JGI IMG/M metagenome (GOLD analysis project Ga0272446, IMG submission 194587) | Hot spring microbial mat communities from Yellowstone National Park, WY, United States - YNP-CB-006-1 | ecosystem: Environmental > Aquatic > Thermal springs > Hot (42-90C) > Sediment | place...
TGCCTGCCAGAGCGGCTCGCCTCTCCGCCCTCTGAAAACCCGCACATGCGGGCGGGCAGGTGTCTCAGCCACGTCGGCCCGGAGGCGTTCGCTTCGAGAGAAAACCGGGACAGAATGGCGGAGAGGGCGGGATTCGAACCCGCGATACGGTTTCCCGTATACACGCTTTCCAAGCGTGCGCCTTCAACCACTCGGCCACCTCTCCGGGTTTGAATCGCAGGGCAGGCGCACTGCGCGAGACGTACTCTCCCAGTTTAGCATCCCCGCTTGACGGGCCAGAGAAATCGACACGAATGGAGCGCAGATGCCTTGTGCAAAAGGGGGGCCTGAGGCGAGCCGCGTTGGGGTATTGCGGCAGGGGACGCGACGCAGGGCGGGGCTGCGCGAGAGCGGTTCCGGCAGCACTCGCGGCGCCCGGCGGCTCAAGCGAATCCGGACCGCGCATGCATGCGCATGGAGAGAGCGCCACACAGCGGGGCAGGAAAGGCGCAACACGCTGGCTCTGCATCGCCCGCAATTGCCGGGCAAGCCTCTCCGGGAAACAGGCGGCGGTCCGAAAACTCTGCTACTCGGGCAGAGGCCGTCCCTGATACAGGTAGCCTCGCACGCGAAGCCACCATTCCGGGCCTCGGGGCGCGGGTTGCGGAGAACCGCAGAAGTCTTCTTCCGAACTCCAGCCGCCGGCGCGGATGAGCTTCTTCCTCAGCTCCTCTCCGCCGCCCCGCTGGCGAGCGATTGCCAGGTCCTGCAGGGCGTTGCGCAGGATCACCGCGCGCAAGTTCTCCAGGCGGAGCTCTGCTTCCGGCGCATCGCCGCAGAGGGAGGATTGCAGAGCCAACATCAGAGTGGCGTCCGAGCGCGCCTGTACGGGCGCCAGCGAACCGCGCAGCGGAGCCTGCTGCGGGGCCGTGGTCTCCGTGGGGCGCATTTCCATCGGGTAGATGGTCCAGCGCCCGGCGGCATGAAGCTGGATCTCGAGCCGGAAGCGCTCCACAGGGGTCGAAGCGGGCAGGAACAGATCCATCAGGTAGGCTTGCATTCTTTGACCTTCGGCGAGCGCCGCCTGCACAGGCTGCTCGACGGGTTTGAGCCCGTCCGGAACCCATGCGCCACCCGCCTCGGCATATTCGAGTTGATACAGGGCCACTTTGGCTGTGGCGTCGGGGTTCTGGGCGACGTAGATCGTATAGAGCTCGCCCGGCGGGGCTTCCACAGTGAAGAGGAACGATGCCCACCCGTTGCGGACCAGCGCAGGCGAAAGGATCTCGCGGCGAACCGGCGCGCGGTCGGAGGGAACAATCCCGCCGTCCGGGGCGGGGCGCTGGAATTCGCTGAAGACGGCGATCCGCTGGCCGCAGAGCAGCACGGCTGAGGCGGCCAGCAGAAGCAGTGCGCGGGGGAGGGCCACGGGCGCGGCCATCCTACGCCATGTCGAATTTTTCCGGATGAAGCAGAGGATCCGGCGTCACCACGACGGGCCGGCGGAGGATTTCCTCGAGCTCTTCCAGATAATCGTTTTCCGTGGATTTCAGCTCTTTGGCGACATCCGGATGGACGCGGAGCACGACGTTCGGCGTATCCACCACCTTGGCATATTTCAGGGCCTCGGTGAGAATTTCGCCAATCACGGTGGTGACGCTTTTCACATACCCGGCGCCCTCGCAAGTGGGGCAGGGAGAGCAGAGCGTGCGCTCGAGCGACTGCTTGACCCTCTTGCGGGTGATGGCGACAAGGCCGAAATCATTGAACTGGAGGATCTTGTAAGGAGCCTTGTCCAGGCGCATGGCCTCTTCGAGCGCCTGCATCACCTTCTGGCGGTTCTTGCGCTCTTCCATGTCGATGAAGTCGACCACGATGATGCCGCCCAGGTCGCGGAGCCGGATCTGGCGCACAATTTCCTTGATGGCTTCCAGATTGGTTTTGACAATCGTGTCTTCCAGACGGTTCGATTTGCCGACGAATTTTCCAGTATTTACGTCGATTGCCACCAAGGCTTCTGTCTGATTGATGACGATATATCCTCCGGATTTCAACCAGACTTTCGGCCGAAGCGCTTTCTCCAATTCCTGGGTGATGCCGAAGGCGTCGAATATGGGCTCGGGGCGGGTGTAGAGTTTGACGCGGTTCAGCAGGCCGGGCTGGAAGCGCTCGATGTTGTGCAGGACCTGCTCGTACAGCTCCTCGCTGTCGACCCAGATGGCCTTGAAGCCTTCGGTGAGCTGGTCGCGGATGATGCGCTGGACGATTTCCACGTCGTGGTGCAGCAAGGCCGGCGCGCGGCGTTTTTCGGCCTTCTGCTTGATGTCGAGCCAAAGGGCGGCCAGATGGCGCATGTCGGCGGCGATTTCTTCCTCGCTGCGCCCTTCGCCGGCGGTGCGCATGATGAAGCCGCCGGGGACGCCTTCGCGGTGCTTCTGCAGGATGCGGCGCAGGCGCTGGCGTTCCTGATCGGTGGAAATCCGGCGGCTCACGCCCAGGTGATCCACGGTGGGCATGTAGACGACGTACCGTCCTGGCAACGCAATGTGGGAGGTGATGCGGGCGCCTTTCTGGCCCAGCGGTTCTTTCGCGATCTGGACGATGATCTCCTGTCCTTCCTTCAGCAGATCCGCGATCGAGGGCTGCGGCGGGCGGTCCTTGACCGGGGGCTCCAGCGCCGGCTCGGCGGGGGCCGCCGCGAGGGGCGCTGCGGCTTCGACGTCCCTGTCCTGCGGGGATTCACCGTTTCTCTCGGCGCGGCCGCGGCGGCGGGACCGGCGAGTGATGCGGTGAGGGGCGCGGCCGCCCTGGGCGCGCAGAGTGGCAGTGAGGCTGACCGGCAGGCGGGCGGGCTCCACACCCTCTCCTGCTGCGGCAGGTGCAATGCCTTCCGCTTCCGCTTCTGCGGGCTCTGCCGGTTCCAATTGGGCGCCAGATTCCTCGGCCGCAGCCACTGTTTCCACCGAATCGTCGTCTTCGGAGTCCGGTTCCATCCGCCCGGCGGACAGGGTTTCGGCAGCGCCTTCGGGCGAATCCACGGCTGAGTCGTCCGCGGAGGGCTCTTCGGGCAGCTCGGCCGCTTCCGCAACAGAGGTTGCTGGTTCGGCCTGATCCGGCTCCTGCGCCTCTTCCTGAGGCCCTTCGCCAGGCCACTCGGCTTCGTGCTCGAGAGCTTCGACCCGGTCGAGAATCTGCTCGGCGGCTTCTTCGGCCGCTTCTTCGAGCTCTTCCCGGGTCAACTCCACAGGCCCCGGCTCGCCGGAGGGAGTTTCGTGGCGCCGCCGGTACTTGGCGAGCGACTCTCCCGGCAGCAAGAGCAGATCTTCCGCGGACGCCTCGGGCTCAGGCTCGGCTTCGCTTTCGCCAGGAGGCGCGGGAAGGGCGGCTTCGTCGAGCGAGGCAAACTTGGATTCAGGCAGGCCGCGGCCGCCGCGGCGGCGGCGGCGCGTGCGGCGCGAGCGCCTGTCTGCGCGTTCCACGGCCTCGGGCGCAGCCATCTCGACAGGGGCAGCCGCGGCGGGTTCGGCCGGAGGGGCGGCGGCGCGGCTGCGGCCCCGGTCTTGCGGGCGGCGTTCTTCGGCGACGCGGTCGAACTCGTCGGCGTTCTCCTCGAAAAAGTCCGAGACGTAGAGGAAGCAGTCGCGCTCGAGGCCGAGGTCGACAAAAGCCGACTGCATGCCCGGCAGTACGCGCGTCACGCGGCCTTTGTGGATGGAGCCGGCCAAAGAATACTCATTGGCCCGCTGGAAGTAGATTTCGACGAGCTGGCCATCCTCGAGAATGGCCGCTTTGGTTTCGTGGCGGTTCTGACTGACCACCAACTCCTTCGATGGCATTCCGTATTACCTCCACTCCATGGGCGTGTACCGCGGCAGCGGAGAGCCAGGAAGGATCGGAAGCTCCGGGCGAATCAGGCGGGGCGGACCGGCCCGGGCCGAATCGGGGCCCGAAACCGGGAGGTTGCGATGCAAGAAACTTTCACACACCGCCGCGCATGCAGGACCGGCGCCGAAGGGGCGCGCTGGATCCTGAGCAAATGCGCTGGCGGGAGGCGCGAGTTGGCCTGCGAAATCTCTGTCCTCGACTGGTGCCTGCCGCCGGATCGACAAACCTTTCCGGGTACGCTCTCTCGTTCCAGGTCACGCTGCAAACCGCCGGAGCCGCACGTTGTTGACCAGCCCCAGCATCATAAAAACCGACAACATGCTCGATCCGCCGTAACTCATCAGCGGAAGCGGAATGCCGGTCACCGGCATCCGCCCCACCGCCATGCCCGCATTGACGAGCAAGTGGAACAGCAACACCGAACAAATACCCATGCAGATGAACATCCCCGCCCTGTCCGGCGCCGCCTGCGCGTTCTGCACGATCTGCATCAGCAGCAGGAAGTACAACCCGAACACGACAAGAATGCCGACAAACCCATGCTCCTCGGCGAAAGCGGAAACGATGAAATCCGTGTGAGCCACGGGCAGGAAGCGGAGCTGCGTCTGGGAGCCCCGCGCCACGCCCCGGCCCCAAATGCCGCCGGCGCCGACAGCGATCTTCGATTGGATCACCTGGTACCCTTTCCCTGTCGGGTCTTTCATCGGGTCCAGGAAGGTCTCCAACCGTGCCTTCTGATAATCCTTCAGTACGAACCATCCGGCAGGCAAGAGCAATGCAGCAGTCACACCCAGCATCAGAGCGTGCTGCCAGCGGATGCCGCCGAAAAACACCCCGGCCATCACGATCGACCCGTAGGTCAGCGCCGTGCCGAGGTCGGGCTGGGCTGCGACCAAAGCGCAAGGAACGCCAGCCATCAGCCCCAGCTTCCACAAATCCCGGAGTTCCAGCCGATCCGACTTCAGTTCAGCAAGGTACCGGGCTATCAGTAATACTAACACCAGTTTGACAAATTCCGAAGGCTGAAACTTGAAGCCGAAGCCCACCGGAATCCAGCGCTTCGACCCCCACACGAACGAGCCGACCAGAGGGGTCAGCACGAGCAGCCCCAGGCTGGCGACATAGAGCATCGGCGCCTGCCCCAGCAGGGTGTGGTAATCGATCCGCGTGGTGATCCACATGACCGCCAGGCCGGCGGCCAGAAAGACCGCCTGCTTCCACCAGGCGGAGCGCCATGCCGTGTCGATGGTGGCGCTGTAGATCTGAAGGATGCCGAGCGCCGCGATGAACACGGCCACGAGCACGAGCACCCAGTCGAAGTTGCGAATGGAGCGGTATGCCGCCATCAGCGCGCTCCCTCTGCGCTCCCGGGCGTCCGCAGCCAGGCCGAGGCCAGGCTGGCGGGCGGGCGGCCGAGGCGCTCCAGCCGCTGCTTCTTGTCGAAATACGCCTTGATGACGTCGCGCACGATGGGGGCGGCCATGTCGCCGTGCTCGCCGTTCTCCCACAACACGGACACAACAATCTCGGGCTTTTCCGGCGGAGCGAAGCCGACGAACCAGGCGTTGTCGTGCCAGTCGGCGGAGTTTTTCAGCCGCAGCAGGTCGTTCGACGCCAATTGCGACGTGCCCGTCTTGCCGCACATCTCGATGCCGGGGATGCGGGACGCGGAAGCCGTGCCCCATCCATTGACAGCCGCGCACATGCCATCGACCACCTTGCGGACGTTTTCCGGCGAGAACCCGGCGTTGCGAAGCGGAGGCTCCGGCTTTTCCAGGCGCACCACGTGCGGCCGCAGGAAGACGCCGCCCATGGCCAGCCCGCCGACGGCATGCGCCAGTTGCAGCGGGGTCACCGTGAGAGCGCCCTGCCCGATGGCCACCGAGATCGTTTCGCCGGCGTACCACTTCTCCCGCTGCGTGCGGATCTTCCACCGCGTCGAGGGGACGACGCCCTCCTTCTCCCCGGGCAGGTCGATGCCTGTCTTGTTGCCGAAGCCCATGAGCTCCGCGTAGTGGGCGATGGTGTCAATGCCGAGGCGGTTGCCCACGGCGTAAAAGAACACGTCGCAGCTCTGCGCGATGGCCGTCTTCAGATTCACAGTGCCGTGTCCGCCGCGCCGGTGGCACTTGAAATAGCGGCCATACCATGTGGCGCCGCCCGTGCAATGCACCGTGAAATCGTCGTCGATGGCGCCGGACTCCAGACCAGCCAGCGCCATGATGGGCTTGAAAGTAGACCCGGGCGCCAGTTGGGCCTGCAGCGCGCGGTTGAACAGCGGCCGGTAGGGATCCTGGAGCAGCGCCGCATACTCGCCCGCCGTGATGCGGCTCGAGAACCGGTTGGGATCGTAGGACGGGTGCGAGACCAGCGCCAGCACTTCCCCGGTGCGGGGATCGAGCGCCACTACGGCGCCGCGCCTGTTTTCCATGGCCAGCTCAGCCACCACCTGGAGGTCGAGATCGATGGTGAGTTGCAAATCGCGCCCCGGGGTGGCGTCCTTGATGCCGAGCACTTCGCGCGTGTTCATGCGGTTGTCGACGCGCACCTGCCGCTGGCCGTCGATGCCGGTGAGGTGCTCGTTGTAATAACGCTCGACACCCGTCTTGCCAATCAGGTCCCCGGGGTTGTGGTGCGCCCAGTCCGGCGAGTTCAGTTCCGCGTCGCTGATTTCGCTCACATAGCCGAGAAGGTGCGCGGCAAGCCCGCCTTTCGGATAGATCCGGTATTGGGACTTGATCAACTCCAGCTCAGGGAAACCGTTGGAGCCGAGATACGCTTCGACGAAAGCCAGCTCATCGGCGTTGAGCTCTTCCTTGAGCGGGATGGCGAAATAGGTGGGCTGCTTGCTGTAACGGCGCACCTTGGCTTCCAGTTCGGCGGGATCGAGGTTCAGGCCGAGGGCGATCGGACGGAGGTGGGAAGCGCGCAGGTTCTCGCGGGACAGGATGAGGCGGTATGACTCGTGGTTGTCAACGATCACGCGGTTGTCGCGGTCGAGGATCTTGCCCCGCGGCGCCAGGATGGGCAGGCTCTTGATCTGGTTCTGCTGGGCCTTTTCCGAATAGAATTCCTCGTTCAGAACCTGCAAGTCCCAATAGCCGAGCGCGAGAAAAACAAAGACGGCCACGACGAGATACTGGAAGGCCGCAATCTTCCCCGCGGCGAATTTCGCCTCGTCCCGGAACAACGGGCCGGGTGTGGAGTCGGGTTCCCTTTCGGCGCGCAGGTATCGCACGGCAGTCGTCCGGCCCGATCCTGGGCCGTATAGTTTAGTGTAACGCCTGCCTCGGGGCGGCCCGTTATGGCTTCCGCGTGGCGTCGAACACGAGACGGAAGACGCGCCCGACCTCTGCCTGCACCGCCGGGTCCGCCGATGCCAGCCCGGCGGTGACGGCGTCCCTTGCAGCCAGCGCCTGACGGAGAGACTCGTTGTTGGCGTCAGGGCCGGAGGCAACGGCTTTCTGGAGGCGGTCGAACAAGGCGCCCGAATGCCGCGCCGCGATGCCGAAGTTGCGCTGGGCTACCTCGTAGAGCAGCAGCGCGGCCAAGTCGCGCAACTGGCTTCTGGCCTCTTCCTGCCGGAGCCGTTCGAGTTCCGCCCGGGCCGCCTGCAGTTCCGAGCGCGCGGCCGAAGCCGCGCGGAATTGCGGAACGAACCCAAGCAGAAACACGGCCAGCAACGCCCCGCCGACGACTATGGTCCGGCGCGATACCTTCGGACCGCTTGCTTTGTCTTCCACGGCAACCTCGCTGTTCAGCGCAGCGCCCGCGCCGAGGCGACCCGGTCAACGAGCTCCTTGAACGTGGCTGGGTCCCTGCCTGAACCCTCGAGCATCAGCTTGTAATTGCCGCCGCTGAAGGGCCGCACATTCAGCTCATACGGGTTCGGCAGACTGATCTCGCGGATTTGCTTGAGCTGCCACCGCCGTGAATGGCTCACCGAACCCGTCGATTCGTAGCTGACCTGGTCCGCCGTGACCAGCAAACGGCCGTTGCAGGATCCGACACGGTGATTGTGCCGTGCAGGAAACACCTTCGCTCCTTCTGGCGCAGGGGCCGCGGCCCTTCCGGTTTCGCCGGGCGCGCCAGCGCCGCCGCGCGCGCTGAACCAGCCGGTGACCGGCCCGGGATCCCCATCGAGCGCCCGGAAGCTGACCCGGCGGGTTTCGCCGGAGCGGTTCCTCACGGGATCTCTGAGTTGAATCGTGATGAGCGAGCCGTCTGCGTCCAGGCTCTCGATCGAGGTCCTGGCGACGACGAAGGAATCGGCGGGCTGGCCGTCATCGACGAAAACGAGATATTCGCCGTACAAAAGCAGCTTGCCTGCTATCTGTCCGAACGGCACCGCATGCTCCACTGCCAGCGCCCGCCCCTGCGGCAGCGCCTGGCCGGGCCCAATCACAGGAATCGAAAGCAGAAGAAGCAAGCCCGCCGTGGCAGGCATGAACCGGAAACAGTCCCTCATGTGAAACCTCCTCTTGTGGAATTGAACAGCTGATGGCAGTAAAGGCGGGTATCCGATTTGGGTCAATACAGACTATCGTGTAGCGCGCGGGGATTCCGCAGCCTTCCAGCCGCGCAGCGCGCCCGGACCGGTTCAGGAGGCCGTGATGGATTTCAGAGGCATTTTCTGGCGAAGCCGCCTGTCAGCGGCAGGGATTTTCTGTGTCGTTAGTTTGTTGTGGTGTCCCTTTGGTCTGGCTTCTGCGGCTCCGCCGACGGCGCCGGCGGAGGCAAAGGAAAAGGGGCGGCAGCTCGTGGAGGCGCTCCAGCTCGCCACGCTGGAAAAGAAGGAAAGCGCCGCGAAGGATTATGTTCAACGGGCGAGGGCGCTGGTTGAAGAGGGCGCCGATGTCAGCGCCCGAGGCGAGCAGGGCCGGACGGCCTTGCACTGGATTGCCATCGGAACGGTGCAGTTCCGCGGCCGGGACACGCACCGCGCCTACCGCGAACTGGCCGAGATCCTGATCGACGCGGGCATCGATGTGAATGCTGGAGACGACTACGGCAACACGGCGCTCGATTGGGAAGAAGCGAACCCGCAGGATGCTCTCCGTTACGTCCTGGAGCAGGCGGACGCGCGGCGCGGCGTCAGCCACAGGGAGTCCGAGCGGCTGGCCGATTTCATCGGCGACTTGCGCGAGATGGCGCGGAAGCGGCAATTCAGCGCCCTGGCAAGCGCGCTGGAGGCCGATGTGCCGGAGGGCACGCGGATCTGGATCCGCCTGGCCAAACCGGTTCACAGCAAGAACTCGCGGTGCGGCGAAAAGCTGGAAGCCGTGGTCATTGCGCCCGCGATGGCCAATGGAAGAGTGGTCTTGTCGCCGGGCACGAAAGTGGAAGGCACGCTGCTGTCGGTCCGGAGCGCGCGCAACCGCTTTGTCCGCGCCGAGGCTTTGCTCGAGTTCGCCAATTTCCTCCATGAAGACGGAACAAGGAGCCGGCTGGCGGCGCGCGTGATGGAAGTGGACAACGCGAGAGAGACGGTACACCATGGCAGGATTCTTGGCGTCCCGTTTCCGAACGAGGCCGTCGCCCGGTGGACGATCGGGCTGCGCGGACTCGGCTTTGTGCTGCCCGGGGTCTCGGAAGGACTGCGCTGGTCGACGCAAGCCTACAACATGACGCTCGGGCGTGAGATCCATTACAAGGAGGGCGTGGAGATGATTCTGCGGGTGGCCGTTCCCGAGAAGCTGGCGACAAAAGCGCCGCAAAAAGGGTGGAGAGAAATCCCCGCCCCGGCAGATCTCGTCGAACTCGTGCAAAGACAGCCGCTGCGCGTGAAGACGCCATCGGGGGAGGACTCCGACATTGTCAACCTGATGTTTCTCGGCGCGCAGGAGGATCTGGAAACGGGCTTCCGCATGGCGGGATGGGTGGAAGCGCGGAGCCTCGGGGTCAAGAGCGGCCTGGTCACGGCGCTGCAGGCGTTGCGGAAAAGCGGGTACAGCGAGGCGCCGTTCTCGCTGCTGCAACTGGAGGGCAAGGATCCGGATTACGAGTATCAAAAAGACCTGAACACGGTGGCCAAGCGGCACCATTTGCGCATTTTCCGCCGCGAAGAAACCTGGCGCGGGCACACGGTGTGGGTCGCCTCGGCGACGCATGACATCGGCATCGGCGTGGGGCGCAAAGGCACGCAGTGGTATCACCTGATCGATCCGGAGATCGACAGGGAGCGGCAGAAAATCGCCGATGATCTGCTGTTCACCGGCGTTGCCACCGGCTACTCCCTGGTCGAGCGCCCCGCCGCGCCCACGCGCGCAGGCAACGCCACCGGCGACGAGCTCCGCACGGACGGGCGGATGATGGTGCTGCATCTGACAGGGGAGCGAAAAGCCGCGCGCACGGCGGCGCTCAGTCCTCGCGCCGGAAACGGTCGAGGAAACTGAACAGGGCCGCGGCGACCACGGCGTTGAGAAAAGCGGAAATCACCGATTGCGGAATGGGGAAGTCCACCTGCCGGCCCAGCAGGCCGCGGCTCAGGGACCAGAAAAAAAACTCGTGGAAAAGGTAGAAGAAGAACCCGAGAATAAAGCGCAGAACCGGGTTTTCCACGTCGAAGCGCAGGCTGAGCGAAGCGGCGAAATAGCAGGAAAGCGTCTTGCTGATGCCGTTCATGCCGAGCGGGTGGGGCGAGAGGGCGTCCTGAGCCAGGCCGATGAGGCAGCCGATAAAGGCGCCGGAAGCGGGCTTGCGCCGCATGAGCGCGAAATAAATGGCCACCAGTAGCGGCAATTCGAGATAGGAAAGCGCATCGAAGAAGCGCGGGACGTAAACCTGGAACAGAATGGCGGCGAGCGGCGCGGTGATGTAGAGCGCCGGAGAAAAGCGGGCCGCTTTGCCTCTGGCGGCGAGGCCCAGGGCAAAACTGTCTTCCAGGCGGTTCATGGAAGGGGCGGCTCCGGCTTGGGGGCGGCAGCCGGCGCGGCGGGCGGTTCGCGCGTGAAATCGGCGATGCGCCCTTTGACGCCGAGCTGAACGCCCTGGGCTTCGGTGAGGCGGCGGTAGCGTTCGGCGAGCCGGTCGGCATCGGTCAGGGCGCCGCTATTGGGGGCGGGCGCAGCGGGCTCGGAGGCGCCTTCGGCGGGCGGCGGCGGTAACAGGCTGACACCCTCCGCGGCAGGCTGGCCGGGCGGCGGGATGAGGCCGTGGACCCCGTCGAGCACGATGAGCATTTCCTCCACGGGCGCCTTCAGTGCGCTGGGTTCGACCAAGACTTCCTTGCCGCCCCGGCCTTCGCGCACGAGCGTGACCTGCCCCACGGGGAGCCCGCGCGGAAAGACGCGGTCGTGGCCGGAGGTGAAGAACCACTCCCCGGGCGCCAACGGATCCTTGTTCTGGACGTGATCGACCAGGCAAAGCGCGGCGCCGGTGCCCTTGAGCGCGCCGCGCACGCGGCTGTTTTGCGAGACCACGCTCGCCGCCGCCCCCTGGGCCGTGATCAACTGCACCAGCGCAGCCATCGGGTAGGCGGCGATCACCTTGCCCACAATGCCCTCGGGCGTGATGGCGGCCATGCCTTTCTGCACGCCGTCGGAGGCGCCCCGGTCGACGAACACGGTGCGCGTGTCCGCGCCCGCGCCGGCGCCGATGACGCGGGCGGGCAGGGTTTTGGACGGGATGCGGGCGCGGTATTGTTCCAGCGCGCGGGCGCGCTCGGCGGAAGCCAGCTCGGCCGAGAGGAAGTGGTTCCGCAGCCGGAGTTCGCCAAGCTCCTTCTTGAGCCGCGCGTTCTCGGCGCGCACGTCGCGCAGGAGGAAGTAATCGGAAAAGAAGCCGGTGGCGGCGGCGCGGGCCGCCTCGAGGCCGCGGGCCATGGGGGCGACGGCGGCCACGGCCCAGATGCGGATCAGCGGCACGTCCTGGCTGCTGCGGATCTGGTAGGCGAGCAGCAGAAGCTGCCCCACCACCAACAGCAGCAACACGCTCAGGTTCCGGTAGCGGCCGAGAAAACTGTCCATTGGCTCAGGCGGCTTGGGTCACCGCTTCCCCGCTTATTCAATGGCGATGCGCCGCAGCAGTTTGAAATCGGTCAACATGCGCCCCGTGCCCAGCACCACGCTGGCCAGCGGATCCTCGGCGATCGACACCGGCAGCCCGGTTTCCTCGCGGATGCGCTTGTCGAGGTTCTTCAGCAGCGCGCCTCCGCCGGTGAGCACGATGCCGCGGTCGCTGATGTCGGCGCTGAGCTCGGGCGGCGTGCGCTCCAGAGCGACGCGGATGGCGTTCATGATGGTGGCCACGCACTCGGAGAGGGCCTCGCGGATCTCCTCGTCGTTGACGACGATGGTGCGCGGCACGCCTTCGATCAGATTGCGGCCCTTGATCTCCATGGTCAGGGGCTTCTCGAGCGGATAGGCGCTTCCGACCTGCATCTTGATCTGCTCGGCCGTGCGCTCGCCCACCAGCAGGTTGTATTTCTTCTTGAGGTACTGCATGATGGCGTCGTCCATCTCGTTGCCGGCGACCCGGACCGAGCGGGAGTACACAATGCCGCTCAGCGAGATGACGGCCACGTCCGTGGTGCCGCCGCCGATGTCGACCACCATGTTGCCGGAAGGCTCCGTGATCGGCAGCCCCGCGCCGATGGCGGCCACCATCGCCTGCTCCACCAGGTGGACTTCGCTGGCCTTGGCGCGGTAGGCCGAATCGATGACGGCGCGCTTCTCCACCTGCGTGATCTCGCTGGGCACGCCAATGACGATGCGCGGGTGCACCAGCATCTTGCGGCCGTGAGCCTTCTGGATGAAGTAGTTCAGCATCCGCTCGGTGACCTTGAAGTCGGCGATCACGCCGTCCTTCATCGGGCGGATGGCGACGATGTTGCCGGGCGTGCGCCCGAGCATCTCTTTCGCTTCTTTGCCGACTGCCTCCACTTCGCCGGTCACCTTGTTGATGGCGACGATAGAGGGCTCGTTGACGACGATGCCCTTGCCCTTGGCGAACACGAGCGTGTTGGCCGTGCCCAGATCGATGGCAAGGTCAGAGGAAAACAGACTGAATAAAGACCGGATGTTCATGGGGAGGAAACGCAGTCCGGACGGCTTGGGCCGCGCGGACGATGCCGGCGGCCGTCATCCGGCCGCCCATTTCCTTTTGAGCGTACCATAGACGCGGAATTCCTTCGCCCGGTGGTAGACGAGATCCTTGAGCATCTCGAAGACCGCCCTCAGGGCTTCGCGGTGCCGCCCGCGGTCGCTGAGATCGCAGCCGCGGACATAGTCCGTGATCCGCTCCACGGTGGAGACGATTTCCGGCATATAGCGGCGCACGGCCGCCTCGTAGCTCGCCTGCGCGGGCCACTCGCCGGGCTGCAGGCCGAGCTTCACGTCCACCCACTCGGCGGCGAGCCGGGCGCGCGCGCAGCGGTCCTCTTCGGGCGGCGGCGCCGACGTCTGCATCACTGGAATGGCCCGCTCGAGCAGCCCGAGCCAGTGTTTGCGGTATTCGATGCCGCGCCGTTCCATCTCGCGCCGGATGAGCACGTGCTGGGTGATGTCTCCGGTGTGAACGGCGAGGCAGGCATGAGGGCCGGGCACGAAGACGGGCGTGGGATACTTCAGCGATTTGATCCAGGCGTGGCCGAACTCGTGCGCCAGCAGCGCTTCCTGCCACGGCTCCCACTCGGCGCGCCGGGCGCCGTTCAACAGGACGAAGGCCACTTCCCGTCCCGGCGCGCGCTCGAAAACCATCGAGGCGTGCATCAGCGCGAACTGCCGCCGGAAGTCCTCCGACTCCAGATACGGCGCCAGAAGATCGCGGTGAGGCGTTTCGGGCGCGGCTTCCAAAGCGCCGGAGGCGGAACTCTGCAATTCGGCGATGACGACAGCTACGCCGTTGGACTCGATCTCCGCTTTCCAGGACAACAGCGCTGCTGTCAACGTTACGGCGGCGGCCAGCACGATTCCCATTATCCCGCGCCCTGCGCCTCCGCCCGCGTTGTGCCAAGATTGGTTTTCGTGGACGAGCGGCTTTTTTACAGCGAATCGAAGACGACCAGGCCGGCGCGGCTGAACTGCCCCTTCTGCCGCACGGTGGAGGAATACCAGCTCCAGTGGCTGGTGCGGCGCAAGAAAGACCGCCTGCCGGCGGGCGCGGACGAGCGCGACCGCGCCAAATTCGCCAAGGCGCAAAGCTACATGGTTCTGATCGACGACAAGGTGCGCTGCAAGAATCCGCGGTGCGGGCGCACGATCGAAGTGTCCGGCATCAAGACGATGGCGTTCCTGTGATCGACAGAAGAGTCTTTGCAGCAACACTGGCCGGCATGGGGGCGGCCTGCCGGCGGCGCCCGGCGGGAGGGTTCGCCGGCCGCGCCTTCGTGATCTCCTCGAGCGAGGCCGCGCTGGGCGTGGTGGACCTGCTCCGGTTCACATACGAAAAATCCCTGCCGTTGCCGTCTCCGGCTTCCACGGTGATGGCGCGCCGCGGCAAGGTGTACGCGCTGTGCCCGAAGGCGCGGGCGCTGGCGGTGTTCGACGGCTCGAGCCTGCGGCGCGAGGCGATCCTGCCGTTGCAGGGAGCGCCGCAGACAGCCGTGGTCAAGCACGGGCGCCTTTGGTGCCTGATGGCGGAACCGGCGCGGCTGATGCCCGTCGATCTGGCGCCTTTGCGGGCGCGTCCGGCCATTGTGCTGCCTCGGCGGCCCGTGAGCTTTGACGTCGCCTCAGACGAGCCGCGCGCCTGCATTGCCCTGGAAGGCGGGGAAGCGGTGTTCGTGCAACTCGACACGGGCCTCGTGTTGCCGCCGCGAATGGTGGACGACCGTCTGGGCGCGGTTCGATTCCGCTCCGACGGGCGAGTGGCGATCGCCGCGGGGCTGGAGCGGCGGCAGTTGATCCTGCTCGATGCAGCCACGCGCGACGTCATGGTCATGCTGCCGCTGGCCGTGACGCCGGAGCGATTCTGCTTCAGCGCCGACGGCGGCCAGCTCTTCATCACCGGCGAAGGCAGCGACTCGGTGGTCATCGCCTACCCTTACCGCAGCGAGATCGCCCAAACCTCGCTCAGCGGGCGCAAGCCCGGTGAGATGGCGGCCAGCGCACAGCCTCCGCTGCTGTTCGTCTCCAATCCGCAGGCCGGCTCGGTAACCACGTTCAGTATCGCGGAACAGCGCGTCGTCTCCGTCACGGGCGTGGGCATGGATCCCGGCGCGATCTGCATCACGCCCGACCAGGAGTTCGCTCTGGTGCTGAACCGCGGCTCCAGCGACATGGCCGTCATTCGCATTCCCGCCATCCCTGTGGACACCCGCCGCCGCAAGACAGCGCCCCTGTTCACCATGATTCCCGTGCTGCCGCAACCGCTGGCTGCCGCGATTGTGCCGCTTTGATGGCGGGCGGTCACCCGAGTTCGACGGGCGGAGGCGTGGCTCGGGGGTCGGCCGGCACGCCCTTGTAAAGGAGGTTCAGTACCGGCGGCGCCAGCACCGTGGTCATCACGGCCATGAAGACCGCGACCCCGTAGACGGGCTGCGTAATGGCCCCGGCTTTCAGTCCCACCTGGGCCACCACCATGCCGACTTCGCCCCGCGGCACCATGCCGGCCCCCACGCGCGAAGCGTCCTTCCATCCCAGCGAAACCGCGCCCAAACCGCAACCGATCCACTTCGAGGCCACGGCCGCGGCCAGGATGATGACTGCCAGCAGCACCGTGCCGCCGCTGCGGAACACGCTTGTGTCCATCTGCAAGCCGATGGAGGCAAGGAAAAACGGCACCATCAGCTCGCCCGCGCCGCGCACCAGCGTGTGCAGGTGCTGCGACGCGGTCTCCGCCAGCGCCATGCCCGCCAGAAACGCGCCGATGATGGCGGCGACTCCCGAATACGTGGCCAGCAGCGCCATCACGAACAGGAACGTGACCGCCACGGCGAACTCGGCTTCCTCCACCCGCAGGCTCTGCGTGAGCTTCGGCACCACGAAGCCCGCGGTGCGCGAGCCGTATTTCACCACCGCCACGACAAACACAATGGACACGACCGAAGAAACGGCCAGCCCCGCCCAGTCCGCCCCGCCCGCGCGAGCCATCGAGGACACCACCGCCAGCACCAGCAGCCCGAGTACGTCGTCGATCACCGCCGCCGCCAGAATCACCTGCGCCGTGCGGTGGCTGAGCACGCCCTTGGAAGCCAGCACCTGGGCCGTGATGCCCACGCTGGTGGCCACCATGGCCGCCCCCATGAAGATCGATTCGATCTGCGGGTGGCCCGCCGCCATCATGATGGCCCAGCCCGCCGCGAAGGGAAGGGCCACGCCCAGCACGGCCGAAAGCAGCGCCACCTTGCCCACGCGCAGCAGTTCGGACGCCTTGACTTCCAGCCCCACCTGGAACAGCAGGAACATCACGCCCAGTTCCGCCATCGCGTGCAGCAGATCGTCGTATTGGATCCACCCGAGAACCGAGGGGCCGATGACGATGCCCGCCGCCAGCCCGCCTACGATGCCGGGCATCCGCAGCCGCTGCGCGGCCTCCGCAAGCAGCTTGGCGAAGCCAAAGACGATGAGGAGTTGCAGGGGCAGGCGGTCGAGTCCGCCTTCCGCGGCGGCGAAGGCCAGAACAGGGTTCGATAGGAGCGTCATTGGCAACGATCGCGGCGAAAGTCAGAATCGCGGCGCGGCCTTGAGTCTGCCGGTGGCGCCGGCGCTGGCGGGCCGCCGGTTCACTACCACTTTACCCCAGCCTTTGATGGCCGCGCGGCGCCGGCGCCTCCTATCCAATTTTTGATTGAGTCTGAAAAGAAATATCTGTTGGATTTTCGCCACAGTCCCGGTTTAGCATCACTGTAAGGCCGCCCACGCAGGACGCGCCTTCGCAGCCATGCCCGTCCGGGATGAGGCATGGCTTTCACCTCCGCCCTCGTCCGGCAGTTCCGATCCCGACAGAGACTTGGCAAGCCCGCGCTCTTTACCCCTCACGGAGGAAGACCGCAGGCGCCCTGCGCGCGCGGAATTCCTGTGCGTCAACGCACCGGGTTCGCGGCGCTCGATGAATTCCAACAACAGGAACGAACAAACCGCGATGAAGTACTTACCCGTATTGCTCCTGGCGGCCGCGGGCACAGCGGCCGCAGACGATGTTGCCGAGGCCGTGAAGGCCGCCGGCTCGGCCGCTGCGTCGGCGCAACTGGCGGCAGACAACGCCTGGATGCTGGCGAGTTGCGCTCTCGTGCTGCTGATGACCGGCCCCGGCCTGGCGCTGTTCTACGGCGGGCTGGTGCGGCGCAAGAACGTGCTGGGCACGATGATGCACAGCTTCATTCTGATGGCCCTGGCCTCCGTGCTCTGGACGCTGGTGGGCTACAGCCTCGCCTTCGGCGAAGGCAATGCCTTCGTCGGCGGGTTCCAGTATCTGTTTCTCCGCGGCGTGGGCATGGAGCCGAACGCCGACTACGCCGCCACGCTGCCGCACCTGACGTTCATGGCATTCCAGATGATGTTCGCCATCATCACGCCCGCGCTGATCTCCGGCGCCTACGCGGAACGGATCAAGTTCAGCGGCATGGTGCTCTACACCACGCTGTGGCTGTTCTTCGTCTACTTTCCGATGGCGCACATGGTTTGGGGCAAGGGCGGGCTCTTCAACGCCTTCGCCGGCGGCAGGATCCCGTGCTTTGACTTTGCCGGCGGCACGGTGGTCCACATCACGTCCGGCGTCTCGGCGCTGGTCGCGGCGCTCTATCTCAAGCCTCGCGCCGGCTACCTGCAAGAGCCGATGCGGCCTCACTCGCTGGTGTTGAGCTTCGCAGGCGCGTGCCTGTTGTGGTTCGGCTGGTTCGGGTTCAACGCGGGATCCGCGTTGAGCGCGGGGCCGCTGGCGGCCTCGGCGTTTGTCGCCACGCACCTAGGCGCCACGGGCGGGGTGGCGGGCTGGCTGTTGGCGGAGTGGATGCGCACGGGCAAGCCTTCCATTCTGGGCGGCATCTCCGGTTGTGTGGCCGGACTGGTGGCGATCACGCCGGCTTCCGGCTTCGTGCTTCCCATGCCGGCCCTGCTGATCGGCCTGCTGGCCGGCGTTTTCTGCTATTTGATGGTGGCGGTGGTCAAGATGCGGCTGGGCTATGACGACTCGCTGGACGCCTTCGGCGTGCACGGCGCGGGTGGAACGCTGGGCGCGTTGCTCACCGGCGTGTTCGCCACCAATGCCGTGAACAACGCCCTCAAGGACGCCGCCGGCAACCCGGCGCCGCTGGGGCTGGTGGACGGCAATCCGTCGCAGATTCTGAACCAGGCTTTGGGCACGCTGGTGGCCATCGTGCTGGCCGCCGTGGGGAGCTTCCTCTGCCTGAAGATCGCCGACCTGGTGTGCGGATTGCGCGCCGCACCGCAGCATGAGACCGACGGGCTTGACCTGTCGATGCACGGCGAAGAAGGATACAGTTTCGAGGCGTAAGAGAGAGGTACAGCCGTGAAGAAAATCGAAGCCATCATCCAGCCCTTCAAGCTCGAAGACGTGAAGGAGGCCCTGAAGAAAATCGGCGTCGATGGCATGACCATCACAGAAGTGCGCGGCCACGGGCGGCAGAAAGGCCACAAGGAGGTTTACCGCGGCCACGAATACCAGGTGGATCTTCTGCCGAAGGCGAAAATCGAAATCTTTTGCCGCGCCGAGCGCGTGGAAGAAATCGTTTCCACGATCGCAGGCGCCGCCCGTACGGGCAAGATCGGCGACGGCAAGATTTTTGTGCTGGCCGTCGAGGAAGCCATCCGGATCCGGAATGACGACCGCGGCGTGGATGCCATCTGAACCCGCCGCCGCCCTGCTCGAACAGCGGACGCAACGCGTCGACGCGCTGGCCCGCGAGTCGTTCTCCCTGCACCTGGAAGCCCCCGGCGCCGCGCTGCTGGCCGTCGGCGGCTACGGGCGCAGGAGGCTGTTTCCCCACTCCGACGTCGACCTGCTTGTTTTGACCGCTCGGCCGCTGTCGACCCCCCGCGAGCGGGACCGCGCGGGCGAGTTTCTCCGCCGCCTGTGGGATGCGGGGCTGCGGGCTTCGCACTCCGTGCGCACCATCGAGGAGTGCTGCACGCTGCAGCCCGGCAACCTGGAGCTGACGGTGTCGCTGCTCGACCACCGCCCGCTGGCAGGCGATGCCAGCCTGCTCGGGGAGTTCGAATCGCGGTGGAGGCGCTTCCTCGACAACCGGCGCGGCGAGATCACGCGCCTGATCTGCACGGCGGCCCGCGCGCGCCATGCGCGGTTCCAGCGGACCATCTTCCACCTGGAGCCCGATGTCAAGGAGGGGCCGGGCGGATTGCGCGACCTGCAAACCGCCGAGTGGCTCAGCCAGCTTTCCGGCAAAGCCGTTGCGGCGGACCTCGAAAACCGGCTCGAGCCGCTGGCCTCGGTGCGCGTGTTTCTCCATCAGGCGCACGGGCGCGACAACAACGTGCTGGATTTCGATTCGCAGGACGCAGCCGCCCGCAGCGGGCTGCTCGGGGCCGGCGATGCGGCGTCGTTCATGCGCGAATGGTATCGCAACGCCAGCGCGGTGTTGCGCGCCGCGGAGCGGGTGATCGAGGATTGCGAGTGGCGCGAGCGGAGCCGGGTCTCGGTCTGGTTCGACCGCCGCAGAAGGCTTTCCACCGCGGAGTTCACCGTCTCGCGCGATCTCGTCTTTCTGCGCAACCCGGGCCAGTTGGAACACGACGCGGACCTGCCCTTGCGGCTGTTCCTGTTTACGGCGCGGCACGGGCTGGCGCCGGCCAGGGAAACCGAGGCCCGGCTCGAACATTCCGCCGCCCGCTGGGCGGCGGAACGCACGGGGCGCCGCGCAGGCGCCTCCTTCTGGCGCGAGCTGCTCAGCCTGCCGCACGCCGCTGGCGCGGTCCGGGCGATGCGGTCGACGGGACACCTGGCGGCGTTGCTGCCTGAGTGGGGCCGCATCGATCACCTGGTGGTCCCGGATTTCTACCACCGCTTCACCGTGGACGAGCACACGATCGTGGCGCTGGAAGTGCTCGAGGATCTCTGCAGCGAGACTGTGCCGCCTCGGCGGTTCTTCTCCGAACTGTGGGAAGAGTGCGGCCGCGACCAGTGGCAATTGCGCCTGGCGCTGCTGCTGCACGATACCGGCAAAGGTTCGGGCCGCGATCACACGGAGGAATCGCACGCGATTGCGCGCGCCTTTCTCGAGCGCGAAGGCTTTGCCGAGGCCGAGCGGGCTGCCGTGCTGTTCCTCATCGATAAACACCTCTTGCTGAGCGAGGCGATGCAATCGCGCGACGTGGCTTCCGAAGACGTCCACCACTGGCTGGCTGCGGAAACGGGAACGGCGGACCGGCTGCGGCTTCTGGCGCTGCTCACTTACGCCGACATCAGCGCCGTCGGCGCCGGGCGCATGACCGCCTGGCGCGCCGCCCAACTCTCGAGCCTGTACCGCACGGTGCACGCCCGTCTGGAGACGGGGCTGGATGAACCAGCCTCCAATGGCGCCGAGCTTCTCGCCATCCTCAGCCCTGCGGCGAGAGCTCTGCTGGCCGGCTTGCCCGCGCGCTACCGCTGGGGGCGCGCTCCGGAAGATTTCGAACACGACGCGCGGCTGCTGGAGCAGGCGCGCGCGGAGCGCGCGGCAGTGCGCCTGTCGTTCGCCGACGGGGCGTGGCATGCCGTCGTTGCCGCCGCCGACCACGTGCGGCTGTTCGCCGATCTGGCGGGAACGCTCTCCTCGTTCGGGATGGAAATCGTGCAGTGCGAGGCGTTCACGCACCAGGACGGGTTCGCCGTCGACAGTTTCCGCTTCAGCGATCCTCACCGCACGCTCGAGCTGAACCCGCCGGAACAGGAGCGGCTGTCGCAGACCCTGCTGCGCGCCGCGGCAGGGAAGGTGTCCGCGGCCGATCTGCTCCGCCGGCGCGCGGCGCCGCGCCTCCCCTCGCGCGCGGCGCGGATCCAGCCGGCCATTACGTTTTTCGAAGACCTCTCCGGCCACGCCACCGTTGTGGAAGTGGTGGCGCCAGACCGCCCCGCTCTGCTGCATGACCTGGCAGCCGCCATCTCGGCCGAAGGCTGCGACATCCGCCTGGTGCGCGTGGACACGCGCGCGCACAAGGCGATCGATGTGTTCTATGTCACCCGCGATGGTGCCCCTTTGGACCTGCAGCGGCAGGACTCGCTGCGCGGCGCGCTCGAGCGCGTCTGCGGCGCAGGCCCGGCCGGCCCCCGGTGAGACAGCACTGTTCGCAAAGCCGGTGATATCATGCACGCCTGAGGAGATTGCACGTATGCATCTGCGCGTTCTGTCGTTCGTTCTTGCCGGCGGAAAAGGCACCCGCCTCTACCCGCTCACGAAGGAGCGCGCCAAGCCTGCCGTACCGTTTGGCGGCCAGTACCGCATTGTCGATTTTGTCCTCTCGAACCTGGTGAATTCCGGGCTGCATTCCATCTACGTGCTCATCCAGTTCAAGAGCCAGTCTCTGCTCCAGCACCTGCGCGACGGTTGGGAGTTCTCCGGCATCCTCAAGGACCGCTACATCATTCCCGTGCCCGCCCAGATGCGCACTCCCGGCGAGACGTGGTACCGCGGCACCGCCGATGCGATTTTCCAGAACGTGAACCTGATCGAGCAGTCCGACCCCCATCTGGTGGCCGTGTTCGGGGCCGATCACATCTACCGCATGAATGTGCGCGAAATGATCGAGTACCACGAGCAAAAGCGCGCCCAGGCCACGGTGGCCGCCATTCCCGTTCCCAGGGAAATGGCCGCGGAATTCGGCGTGATCGAGGTGGCGGAAGACGGCCGCATTCTCGCGTTTCACGAGAAAAAAGCCGATGCGCCCCCAATCCCCGGGGACCCCTCGCGCGTGCTCGCCTCCATGGGCAACTACGTCTTCTCCACCCCGGCGCTGCTCAAGTACCTGTACGAAGACGCGCGCGACGAGGAATCCACGCACGACTTCGGACGCGACATTCTGCCCAAGTGGGTCGCCCGCGGCGACGTGTTCGCTTACGACTTCAACACCAACCACATCCCCGGCGACCCCGTCGGCGCGCCCGTCTACTGGCGCGACGTCGGCACCATCGACGCCTACTATGACGCCACCATGGACCTGCGCGCCGTGAGCCCGGTGCTGAACCTCTACAACAGGCAGTGGCCGCTGCGCACCGCCGGATATGACGACCCGCCGGCGAAATTCACCTTCGACGAAGAGAACCGGCGCGGACAGGCCATTGATTCGATCGTCAGCTCCGGGGCCATTCTCTCCGGCGGCATGGTGCGCAATTCCGTCATCGGGCGGGGCGTGCGCGTGCATTCCGGGGCGCTGGTGGAGGACTCCATCATTTTCGACAACTGCGACATCGGGCGCCGCGCCCGCGTCAAGCGGGCCATCCTCGACAAGAACGTTTCCGTCCCGGAAGACGCGGTGATCGGCTACGACCTGGAAGCCGACCGCAAGAAATATCACGTCACCGAAAGCGGCATCGTGGTGGTGGAAGGGCGCCGTTCCCGGGTGCCGGTCTCCCCCCTGGAGATTTGAAGCGCCGACGGCGGCAACGCGCCGCCACGCGGCTCAGTTCTGCGCGGCGTCCGGATTGGCAGGCGGAGGCGGCGCCGGGAGCTTGGGTTCGGCGGGTTTTTCCTTCTTGCCCTCTTTTTTCACTGGCGTGATGATGATGTGGGCGAAGCGGCCCTCGAGCCTCGGCTGGCCTTCCACGGCTCCATATTGCGCCAGGTCGTCCGCCAGGCGCAGCAGCAGGTTCTTGCCCAGGTCGGCATGCGCAATCTCGCGTCCGCGGAACTGCACCACCGCCTTGACGCGGTTGCCTTCCATGAGAAAGCGGATGGCGTGCTTCAGCTTGAAGTTGTAGTCGTGATCGTCGGTGTTGGGGCGGAATTTCAGCTCCTTCACCTGGATCACGTGCTGCTTCTTCTTCGCCTCCTGCTGCTTCTTCTTCTGCTCGTACTGCCACTGCCCGTAATCCATCGCCTTGGCGACAGGCGGCTCGGCCGTGGGCGCCACGAGAATCAGGTCCAGGCCCAACTCCTTGGCGCGGCGGATGGCCTGTTGCGTCGGCATGATCTCCACGACGCCATCAGGGAACACGGCGCGCACTTCTCGCGCCCGGATGGCTTCGTTCACGTTCTCACGGATTCTGACGCGCGGGCGGGGAAATCTAGGATGCATGCAGTCTGTTCTTGAAGGGGGGCAGGTGAAGGAGAGCGGAAGCTCCAAAGCAGAAATCGGGAGGCCGCCGGGAAATGACCGCGGCGCTCGCCCGAACTCTGGAGATTCTCTGGTTGCTGGGAAGCCTCAGGACTCGCTCCCTACTCCCTCAATATACACCGGAATTCCGAAGCAAAGTCAACGTGCCTCGATCAGATCCGCCTCCCGGAACACGGCGCGCCGCACCACCTTGCGCCCGTCGCTTGTGTAGACGACGTGGATGCGGCCGTCGCGCGTTTGCACTGCGCTTGGATAGGCGAAAGAGTCCTCGCCCTCGGCGAGGTTCTTGCGCCACTTCCACGTTTTCCCGCCATCCTCGCTGAGGGCCGCCGTCAGCGGAGTGCGCCCGTGAAATGCGGGGTTGTACACGAGCAGCAGCCTGCCGCTTTGAAGCTTGATGAGTTCCACCGCGGAATTGGGGTTGGGCAGTTCCGTGTCGCGGCCTTCGCTCCACGTCAGGCCGCCGTCGCGGGATTCCGACGCCACGATCCAGCCCTGCTCGCCGGGCTCGTAGCCGCCGCCCCGCCGGCAGAATGCGAGCAGGTGGTTCGGCGACAGTTCCACAGGCGCAGGTTGCAGATTGCCGTTCCGGGACCGGATGCGGCCGCTCGGCTTCCAGTCGTTCTGTCCCGGATCGCGGATCAAGAAGAAGGATGTCGTGTCCGGCTCCACGCGCTCGCGGTCGCTGCCGATTTCGTGATAAACGGGCAGCAGCCACCGGCCGCTGGCCAGCACGATGGGCTTGCCGCGCACCATCCAGCCCTCTTCCAGGCTCAGCAGGCTCGGATCGGACCACGTCTCGCCGCGGTCGTGGCTCACCTTGGCCGCAATGCGCGACGTGCTCCATGTCCGGCCGAACCGGATCACATAAAACAGCCATACCCGGCCCGAGGGATCCTGCCAGCAAACGCCGTTGCCCGTGGACCGGAAAGGGTCGCGCGCCACCACGCGCGGCGCGCTCCACCCGCCGCCCGATGCGGGAAGCCGCGACAAAAACACCGCGGTCGATTGCGCATACTCGCCCTCGCCGCCGTAATACACGAGCAGCAGATCCCCGTTGTCCAACACGCACAGGCTGGCCGGGTGTTTGTAGGGCCCGGTGGCCGTTTCAGGGCCGAAGATGCGCTCGGTTACGATCTCCGCTGTTGCGGGCGGCAGAGACAGGAACAGGGCGGTCGCAATTCGAAGGAACACGGCTTCTCTAATCCTCCAATGGCCGCGTCGAATCGATAAAGGGCCAGCAGAACGCGCCCAGGAAGTAGGCGCCCGCCATGGTGAACAGGAACAGGTTCCAGTCGTTGCCCGTGCGGGCGAGGATGAAGCCGCCGATGGAAGGCGCGAGAATGCCCGCGACGTTGCCCATCATGTTCATCGAGCCCGACAGCGTGCCCGCGTACTTGCCGCCGATGTCCATGCAGGCGCCCCACGCGCCGGGCATGACCAGGTCGTTGCAGAACGACGCCAGCCCCATCGCCAGCATGGCGGGCAGCGGATCTCTGGTCAGGGTCGAGATCAACAAAAACACGCTGGCGCCCAGGAAACCCGCCGCGCCCATCCATTTCCGGGCGCGGCTGACCGAGCCCAGCCACAGCGAGACGTATTTGGCCAGGAAGCCCGCAAACATCGAGCCGATGCCCCCGAACAGCAGCGGCAGGATGGCGAAGCGCGCGCTGGTCGCCATATCCATGTGGCGCGCCTCCTGCAAATAGGTCGGCAGCCAGGTGATGTAGAAGTACCAGGGATAGGTGAGCAGGAAATACTGCGCCCACAGCAGCCACACTGATCCGCGCCCCGCCATTTTGCCCCACGGCACGTCGCCATGGCCGGAAGCGGTCTTCTCCGCCCCTTCAAGCAAAGCCAGCTCGGCGGCGTTGACGGACGGATGGTCCTTCGGGTTGTCGCGGTACCAGCGGTAGAAGAAAAACGCCCAGACCAGGCCGATCAGCCCGAACACGTGGAAGACGTCCCGCCAGCCCATCCAGCGGAACAGCAGGGCGAACAGAGGCGGCGTGAAAGCCCCGCCCCAGCGCGCGAAGCTCCACATGATGCCTTGCGCGCGCACCCGCTCGTGCAAGGGCAGCCAGGTGGTGAACGCCTTGGTCAGGTTCGGGAAACATCCCGCTTCGCCCGCGCCGAACAGGAACCGCACCACCAACATCGACACGAAGTTCCAGGCCCAGCCCGTGGCGGCGGTGAAGAACGACCACCACAGGACGATGCGCATCAGCACGCGCCGCGGCCCCATCCAGTCGCCCATCCAGCCGCCGGGGATCTCGAAGGCGGCGTAGGCGAGCGCGAACGCGGAGAAGATGTAGCCCATCTCCTGCTTGGAGAAGCCCAGGTCTTTCGAGATCAGCGGCGCCGCCTGCGAAATGGCCACGCGGTCGATGTAGGCGAGGATCGCCAGCGTGACGGCGAAGAACACGACCCAGTGGCGGGCGCGCGTGGGGGCTTGCGGCGCAATCATGAGCCACTATCCCATCACACGCCGGACTCGTCCTGCAAGGCGTCCGCGTCCCGCAGCCCGGCGTCGATCCACTCCAGATAGTCCGGCTCGCCATCGACGACGGAGAGCGCCGCAATCTCCGGCAGTTCGTAGGAGTGCGCCGCGCGGATCCTTCTCCGCAGCTCTTCGAACAGCCCGCGGCGGCTCTTTGCGAGCAGCAACCACTCTTCGCTCTCCTCCACGGCGCCGCGCCATCGGTAGACGCTGGCGATGCGGGGCACGATCTGCACGCAGGCGGCCAGCCGCTCCTCCACCAGCATCCGCGCCAGCTTTTGCGCCTCTTCCGCCGAGCCGCAGGTGGTGGAAACGAGGATTTTATCTGTCATGAGCGCCTCCGGGGTATGGACTTTCGCCGCCAGACGGATTATAAACGAAAGTTAGACGATTTGTTTTTGCCATGACACCGCTTCTTCGCAAGCTGTCTCTGTTCACTGTCGCGGTCTTTTGCCTCGCCGCCCTCGCCTCCGCGCTCATGCGGCCGCAGGGCGTGCCCCTCATGATGGAAAAATACCGCGAGATGAAGGCAATGGAGGCCGAGATCCGCCAGCTCCGGCAGCATGTCGGGGAGAAGAAGCAATACGTGGAACGGCTCCGCGTCAGCGAAGAAGAGCGCAGGCGCGCCGTGAGGCAGCATCTGAACAAGGCGCTGCCCGGCGAAACCGTCATCATCCTGCCCGAAGGGCAACAGGCGCAGCCCCGCCCGCAGGCAGGCGCCCCTGCCGCCGCGGGCCAGGCGCAGTAGTCACACCGCCATTCTCAGGCACACCGGCTGGCCCACCGTGATTCCCTCCCGGGCGGGCAGGAGCGCGCCCGTTTTTGCGTCGATCTCGAACACAACTACCGTGTCGGAGCGCTGATTGGCCGCCAGCAGCCAGCGGCCGGAAGGCTCGATATAAAAGTTGCGCGGCATGCGGCCCTGCGTGGGCGTGTTGCCCATGCGCGCGAGGCGGCCGCTGCCCGCATCGATGCGGAAGGCCGCGATCGAGTCCTCGCCGCGGTTGGATGCATACAGCCATTGCCCTGACGGATGCACGCGGATTTCAGCCGTGGTGTTCTCGCCCGCAAAGCCGTCCGGCAGAGTGGAAACCGTCTGGATCTCTTTCAACGCGCCGTTGCGGTATTCAAAAGCCGTCACCGTGGAAAGCAGCTCGTTGACGGAATAGCCGAAGCGCCCGTTGGGGTGGAAAGCGAAATGGCGCGGGCCGCTGCCGGGAGCGAGCTTCGCCGCCCCGTGGCGCTGCATGGCGCCCTTGGCCGGGTCGATCGCATAGATCACGATCTCATCCGTGCCCAGGTCGCAGGCCACGGCGAAGCGGTTGTCGGGCGCCGGGTTGATCGAGTGCGCGTGCGGCCGCTCCTGCCGCTTCGGGTTCGGGCCGCTGCCCTCGTGCTGGAAAAAGCTCACCGCTTCGCTCAGCCGTCCGTCGCCCTGGATCCGGAACGAAGCCACGCTGCCGCCGCCGTAGTTGGCGATCATCGCCATGCGGCCCGTGCGGTCCAGGCTCACATGGCACGGGCCGCCGCCCTTGGTGGATGCGCGGTTCAGCTCCCGCAGGCGGCCCGTGGGGCGGTCGATCTCGTAGGCCGTGATCGCCCCCTCGCGCTTGCCCTCGAAATTCGCAATTTCGTTGACGGCGTACAGCCACCGGCCGTTGGAGTGGATCTCGAGAAACGTGGGGTTGGGCGTTTCAGCCGCCAGCATCATCTCCGAGATGGCGCCGGTGGAGAGATCGAACCGCGCCGCGGTGATGCCGCGGTTCTTCTCGCTTGTGTAGGCGCCGATGTAGAGCCACGCCTTCTTTTGCTGCCCTGCCGCCCTTGCGGCGGCCAGAAGCGCCAGCCATTGCCTGCGGTCGAGTCGCATGCGTCCATCACACCGCATCCGCGCGGCCGGAGCAAGCGCGCCGCCGCAGACGGGCCCAGGCAGGAAAGACCAGCGGGTTTTCCAGCCACGTTCGCAGCCAGAGCAGCTCCTCGTCTTTCGGCTTGCGCCGCGCGGCCAGCTCCGCGTGCCGCCGCGCCGTCAGCACCAGCGACCGGACCTGCGCGCGTCGCGCCGCGTCGCCCCGCTCGTATTCGGCCGCCAGCGCCAGCAGCGTGCGCTCGAGATCCGCGAGCGTGTCCTGCCGCACGCTTTCCACCACCGGGTCCAGCTCGAGGCCGCTCTCCCGCAGCGCACGCCGGAGCGTGGCCTCGGATACCCCGGCGAACTCCGCCCGCAGCCGCGCGGCCAGCTCTTCGTCAACGCGGCCGGCGCTCCGGCTGCGGAGCCACTCGAGGATTTCCGCCCGGCCGCGGCGCATGGTTCTGTCCCCGCCGATATTCTCGCACCGCTTTTTGGTGGGCGTCGTAATCACGGCTGAAGACGTGCCCGCCGTTGCCGCCGGCCTCTGCGACAAAATAGAGCTCTTCTGTTTCGGCCGGGCGCAGGGCGGCTTCCAGCGACTTGCGCCCCGGGTTGGTCACCGGACCCGGCGGAAGCCCGTACCAGACATATGTGTTGTAGCGGTTGCGGCTTTCCAGATCGCTGCGGTAGATCACGCCGCGCCAGCGCCCTTCGCGCTTGGCCGCGTACTTCACCGTCGGGTCGCACTCCAGCCGCATGCCCTTCTTGAGACGGTTCAGAAAGACGCCCGCGATCCGCGCCCGTTCCTCGTCCTTCACCGCTTCGGCTTCCACGAGCGACGCCAGAATCACCGTCTCGCGCCGGCGCGCGTCCGCGCCGCCCAGTTCCTGCCAGACCTGCTCGAATGTGCGGCGCATGGTCTCCACGATCTGCGCGGCGCCGGCTTTTCGCGGGAACCGGTACGTCGACGGGAAAAGATAGCCCTCATGCGGCAGGGCTTGGCGGAGAAACTCGCCGCGCCGCGCCAGTCCCGCCGTTTCGACCAGCTCCGCCAGATCGTAAACATCCGTGCCTTCCGGAACGCGCAGCTCCACCGTGTAGACGTCGCCCCTGGCCAGCCGCGCGAGCACCTGCTCCGGCGTCGCCGCCTCCGCGAACCGGTATTCGCCAGCCAGCGGCTTCCACTTCGGATGCCACGCCCGCGCCAGCAGAAACAGCAGCGGATGGCGCACGACGCCGGCATCGGCAAGCATGCCGGCGATCTTCACAGACCGTGTCCCCTTCGGGATGTCGACGAACACTTCTCCGTCAAATCCCGCGAAGCGGTCCGCCTTGACCAGGTACAGCGAAATCGCCGCGGCGCCCGCGGCGAAAAGGATGCCCGCGCGGAGTGCCGCCCTCATTCGCGCGCCGCCCCGCCCAGATAGTCTTCCAGCACGGCCACGGCGGCCATCTCGTCCACGGCGCCGCGCCGTTTGGCTTCGAGCATCCGCCTCAAGCTCATGCCGCGCTGCTTCAGCTTCTCCTCGGCTTCGAACGACGTCAGCCGCTCGTCCTGATACAGCACTTCGATGCCGGTCGCCCGCCGGAGGCGCTCGCCGAACTCGCGCACTTCCCGCGCCATGGCGCTCTCGCTGCCGTCCATGTTGAGCGGCAGCCCGAGCACGAATCGCTCCACGCGCCGCTCTTCGGCCATCCGCTGGAGGCGCTCGAGGTCCTCGCGCAACGACCGCCGCGCCATCGCGCCCAGCCCGTGCGCCGAACTTCCCTCCACCGCGATGGCCAGCCCGATCCGGCGCCGGCCCACGTCGAGAGCGAGAATCCTGCCCACAACCCGATTGTGCCATGCTGATTCGCATGAGCCTGCTGAGACTTCTGCCGTGCGCCTTGGCGCTGGCAGCCGCCACGTTCCTGCCCTCGCTTTTGTCCCCGTGGAAACTTGCCGCCCAGGAGAAAAAGAAGCCCGTCACGCTGGAAGCCCTCGCCTCGGCGGGCGCGCGCATGATGGCGCCCGGCGTTCAGGCGTTCTGGTCGCCCAAAGGCAAGCGGCTGGCCGTCATCCGCGCCGACAAGCTGCTGCTGCACGACGCCGCCTCCGGCGAGGAAAAAGAGATCGCGAACCTCGCCGAGGTGTCGCGGCAGGCGCAGGCCTATTCGCAGCCGGAGCCGATGACTTGGGAAAACCGCCGCGTCCGCGAGCAGCGCATCCAGTGGTCGGAGGACGGAGCGAAAATCCTGATCCTGGCCGGCGGCGATTTGTTCCTGTGGGAAGAATCCTCCGGGTCGGTGGCGCAGCTCACCGCCACGCCCGTGGCGGAACGCGACCCGAAGCTCTCGCCCGACGGCGCCAAAGTGAGCTTCCGCCGCGACCGGGATCTCTACGCGCTCGAGATCGCCTCGAAGAAGGTCACGCGCCTGACGCACGACTCCAGCCCGGCCCTGTGGAACGGAATGCTCGACTGGGTGTATCCCGAGGAGCTCGACCTCGGCACGGCGCACTGGTGGTCGCCCGACTCCGCGCGCATCGCCTATCTCCAGTTCGACGTCAGCCGCGAGCCGCTCTACCCGCACGGCGATTTTCTGAAGATGGCCGCCGTGGCCGAACCCCAGCGGTACCCGAAAGCCGGCGAGCCCAACGCCGATGTCCGCGTCGGCGTCGTTGCGGCGGCCGGCGGCGCCACCCGGTGGATGGACTTTGGCGAAACGCGCGACTTTCTCATCGCCCGCGTGCACTGGTCGCAGGATTCCCAATCCGTGATCGTGCACCGCCTCAACCGCGTGCAGAACCATCTCTGGATCCTGGCCGCCAACGCCGCCACCGGACGCTCCCGCCTGCTGATCGAGGAGACCGACCCGGCCTGGATCAACATTACGGATGATTTCCGCATCCTTGCCGGCGGCCGCATCTTGCGCACCAGCGAACAGAGCGGCTTCCGGCATCTGTACCTGCACTCGCCGGACGGCAAGCTCCTCCGCCAGATCACGCGCGGCGATTGGGAGGTGAGCTCCATCGCCTGCGTGGACGATAACAACAGCCGCGTCTTCTTCATCAGCACGCAGGCGAGCCCGCTGGAACGGCATCTTTACCGCACAAATCTCGACGCCGGGACGCCCGAACTCGTCACCCCCGGCGCGGGAACGCACTCCATCCAGATGAGCCCGGCGTGCGACTTCTACCTGGACACGTTCTCGAATCTCGACACGCCCCCGCGCACCACATTGCACGATTCGGGAGGAAAAGAGATCCGCGTTTGGCGCGAAGCCGACCGGAAAATCCTGGATGAATACGACATTTTGAAAACCGAAATCCACCGCTTCCAGGGCGCCGACGGCACGGAATTCTACGGCCGCCTGATCCGGCCGGCGAATTTCGACCCGGCGAAGAAATACCCCGTCATCGTCTCCGTCTACGGCGGCCCCCACGCCCAGAGCGTCCGCAACGCCTGGGCCGGCGGGCTGAACTGGGAGCAGGTGATGGCCCACAAGGGGTTCGTCATCTGGCAGATGGACAACCGCGGCTCGGCCGGCCGCGGGCACAAATTTGAAGCCGCGCTGTACCGCCGCCTCGGCAAGCAGGAACTCGCCGACCAACTCGAGGGCATCCGCTATCTCGCCAGCCTCGGATTCGCCGACCCGCAGCGCATCGGCGTCCAGGGCTGGAGCTACGGGGGCTACATGACCCTCTACTGCCTGCTGCATGCGCCGGACGTGTTCAAAGCCGGCGCCGCCGGCGCCGCCGTCACCGACTGGCGCAACTACGACACCATCTACACGGAGCGCTATCTGGGGCTGCCCTCGGAAAACGAAGAGGGCTACCGGGACAGCTCGCCCGTCCATGCAGCCGCCAATCTGAAGGGCAAGCTGCTGCTGATTCACAACATCGAAGACGACAACGTGCTGTTCGCCAACGCGCTGCAAATGATGAACGCCCTGCAATTGGCCGGCAAATCCTTCGAGACGCTGATCTATCCGCAGAAGAGCCACGGCCTCATGGGCCGGGCGAGCCAGCACCGCTGGGCCGAGCAGACCCGGTTTTTCGAGCAGGCCCTGCGCTGAGCGCCGGTTGCGCCCGGCAGGGCGGATGTGTAATTATACAAGCTGCTGAATACTTATTCACAAGATGCGGGAGGAATGTTGCCTGACGCCATGATGGAACCGGCCCCGTCCCCTTTTCCGCGAGTGCGCTCGGGCGACCTGACGTCGGACCTGGACCTGAGCGCGGCCGAGCTGCGCAAGCTGCTCGACCTGGCCGCCGAGGTCAAGCGGCAGCCGCAACGCTTCCGGCTGGCGCTGCGCGGACGGATCCTGAGCCTGTTGTTCGAGAAGCCCTCGCTGCGCACGCGCATGACGTTTGAAGTGGCGGCCAAGCAGCTTGGCGGGGATGCCTTGCTGACCACGGGGCCGATCGGCGGGCGCGAGCCGGTGGAAGACGTGGCGCGCAATCTGGAGCGGTGGACGGACCTGATCGTCGCCCGCACGTTTTCGCAGGAGACGGTGGATGCGCTCGCGCGCCATGCGCGCATCCCGGTGGTGAACGCTCTCTCCGACAGGTACCATCCCTGCCAGGCGCTGGCGGACATGCAGACGCTGCGCGAACAATGGGGCGGATGGAGCGGCCACAAGCTCGCGTTTGTGGGCGACGGCAACAACGTGGCGCATTCGCTGATGCTGGACGCGGCGCGGCTGGGGCTGGATTTCGCCTGCGTCACGCCGCCCGGCTACGAGCCGGACGCGAAGATCGTCGAGCAGGCGCGGCAGTTCGCGGTGGAAACGGGGGCGTTGATCGAGGTCACCAACAGCACCGGGGAAGGGCTGCGCGGGGCGGAGGCTGTCTATACGGACGTGTGGGCCTCGATGGGCTTCGAACACGAGGCTGCCGAGCGCGCCCGCGTGTTCGCCGCCTATCAGGTGAACCGCGAACTGATGGCGCTGGCGCGGCCGGGCGCGTTTTTCATGCACTGCCTGCCGGCGCACCGGGAGGAGGAGGTGACGGCGGAGGTGATTGAATCGCCGGTCTCGCTCGTCTTCGAGCAGGCGGAAAACCGCCTGCATGCGCAGAAGGCGCTGCTGCTGATGCTGCTGGACGGTCCGGCGCACTGAATGAAAGGGAAGGAGGCGCAAGCGGCGTGAAGCTGTGGGGCGGACGGTTTGAGGAAGGGCCGAGCGAGGTCTTCCAGCGCTTTTCCTGGTCGCTGCATTTTGACCGGCGCCTGTTCGAGGCCGACATCCTCGGCTCGCAGGCGTGGGCCCGCGCGCTCGCGCGCGCCGGCATTCTCTCCGCGGAAGAGGCCGAAACGCTGTGCCGCGCGCTCGCCGGGGCGCCGCCGCCTCCGGCTGACGCCCCCGACGAGGACATCCATACCTACGTCATCCGAGTGCTGAAGGAAAAGACCGGGACGCTGGCGTCGAAGATCCACACGGGGCGCTCGCGCAACGAGCAGGTTTCGCTGGACACGCGCCTGTGGCTGCGCGGCGCCATCGACCGCAGCGCGGCCGCGCTGCGCGCCCTGATGGCGGCGCTGCTCGAGGCCGCCGCGCCGCACACGGCCACGGTAATCCCGGGCTACACGCACTTGCGGCGGGCGCAGCCGGTGACGTGGGCGCACTATTTGCTGGCTTACTTCGAAATGTTCTGGCGCGACCACGAGCGGCTGCGGCAGGCCCGCGCCCGAGTCAACGTCATGCCGCTCGGCTCCGGCGCGCTCGCCGGCTGCGGCTTCGCCATCGACCGGGAGGCGCTGGCGCGCGAACTGGGTTTTGACTCGATCACGGCGAACTCGATGGACGTCAGCGCGGACCGCGACTGGGCGCTCGATTTCCTCTCCGCGGCGTCGCTGCTGATGCTGCATCTTTCACGCCTGGCCGAGGACTGGATCCTCTACTCTTCGGAGGAATTCGGGTGGCTGGAGCTTTCCGACGGCGTGACCAGCGGCTCATCGCTCATGCCGCAGAAGAAAAACCCGGATTCCCTCGAGCTGATTCGCGGCAAATGCGGCCGGGTTTTCGCCTGTTTTACATCGTTATTCATGACCATGAAGGGCCTGCCGCTCACTTACAACCGGGACATGCAGGAAGACAAAGAACCCCTGTTTGAAGCGGCCGATCAGACCGAATCCGCGCTGGAAATGGCCCGCACGGTGGTGGAAACCGCCAGATTGCGGCCGGATGCAGCCCGCCGCGCGGCGGCCGAAGGCTGGCTGGTGGCCACCGACTTGGCCGAGGCGCTGGCGCGCGCCGGCGTGCCGTTCCACGATGCGCACCAGCTTGTGGGAAGGCTCGTGCTGGAAAGCGTCCGCACGGGGCGCAAGCCGCAGGACTGGACCGGGGCCGGGTTGCACGCCTTCGACCCGCGCTTCTTGCCCGAGATGGCCGAACTGCTCGATCCTGAAAAAGGACTGGCCACGCGCCTCGCCCCCGGGGGCGCCGCGCCACAGACCGTCGCCGCCGCGCTGGATGAGGCCCGGCGGCGCCTGGAGTCGATCTCATGACCAAGAATTACCGTCAGGGACAGATCCTGAAACTGATCCGCTCGAAGCGGATCAACACCCAGGAAGAACTCGCCCAGGAGCTGCGCGCCCAGGGCATCGAGGTCACCCAGGTGACTCTCTCGCGCGACCTGCGCGAGATGGGCATCGTGAAGACCGCCGACGGCTACCGCGAGATTCTGCCGGATCCCACCGGCCCGAGCCTGGCCCAGGTGATGGCCGAGTACCTGCTGGACGTGCGGCTGGCGCAGCATCTGGTGATCCTGAAGACTTCGACGGGCAGCGCCAATTCCCTTGCTGTGGCGCTCGACCAGGAAGACTGGCCGGAGATCGCCGGCACGGTGGCCGGCGATGACACCGTGTTCGTGGCCTGTTGGGACAACCAGCGCGCCAAGGCCGTCCACGAGCGGCTGCTGTCTTACGTGAACCAGTAGAGCCGCGGTCCGCTCAGGGTTTGACGAGCCACGCTTCCAGCAGGAATTCGTCCGGCGGAATCGGCGCCAGGCGCACGTCGCGGAACAGGATGGCGTCGGAGCGGCGGCGGCGCCCAAGCCCGCCGGCGACGGGCAGCGATTCGACGCCGCCGAGGATTTTGGGCGCGTAGTAAAACAGAATGCGGTCCACGGCGCCGGACTCAAGCGCGGACCAGTTCACCTTGCTGCCCGCTTCAATCATCAGCGACAAATACTTCCGGCCGGCGAGCAGCTCGATCAGGCGCTTGAGGTCCGGGCGCCCGCCGGCGCCGTCGAGAGCGACAACCTCCACGCCCCGCTCTTCCAGCGCCGTGCGGCGCTGCGGCGGCGCCACCGACGTGCACACCACCAGCACGTCGTTGCGGCAGCTTTGCACCATTCGGCTCTCCGGCGGCAGGCGCAACAGCGAATCGAGCACGATGCGCAGCAGCGGGCGGGCGCGCTCCAGCCCGCTGCGGTCGGTGAGCAGGCAATCGTCCCCGAGCACCGTGTTGATGCCGGTGAGGATCGCGTCATGCTCATGGCGCACGGTCTGCACATGGGCGCGCGCCCGCTCGGAGGTGATCCAGCCCGTGTTGTCCTCGGGGGCGGCGATCTTGCCGTCCAGCGTGAGCGCGGATTTCAGCGTGACGAGCGGCCGCCCGGTGCGCATGAAATGGAAAAACGCCAGATTCAGCCGCCGTGCCTCCTCGGCGAATTCCTCCATCAGCGCCACCTCGACGCCTGCTTTGCGCAGGCGCGCGAAGCCCCTGCCGGCCACCAGCGGATTCGGGTCCTCCGTAATCGATATGACGCGAGCGATGCCCGCGCGGAGAATCGCTTCCACGCAGGGCGCCGTGCGGCCGGTGTGCGCGCAGGGCTCGAGAGTGACGTAGAGATCCGCGCCGCGCGCGGCATCGCCTGCCTCTTCCAGCGCGATCACCTCGGCGTGCTTCACGCCGGCCCAGGTGTGGAAGCCGCGGCCCACGGCGCGCCCGCCGCGAACGACGACGGCGCCGACAGCCGGATTGGGCGAGACCCGCCCCACGCCCTGACGGGCCAGGGCTAGCGATTCTCGCATCCAGTCGGGGTTCATGGTTCGAAAAGAGAATCGATGAATTGATGGGCGTCGAAGGGCAGGAGATCGTCCGCCTGCTCGCCCACGCCGACATAGCGGATAGGAAGGCTCAGTTCGCGGGCGATGGCGACAACGATGCCGCCTTTCGCGGTGCCGTCCAGCTTGGTGAGAATGAGGCCGGTGACGCCGGCCGATTCCGTGAAGCGGCGGGCCTGTTCCAGGCCGTTCTGGCCGGTGGTGGCGTCGAGGACCAGCCAGACTTCGTGAGGCGCGCCATCCACCAGCCGGGCCGCCGTGCGGCGCATCTTTTCCAGCTCCGCCATCAGGTTCGATTTGGTGTGCAGGCGTCCTGCGGTGTCGGCCAGAAGGACGTCCGAATGGCGTGCCTTCGCGGCCTGGATGGCGTCGAACAGCACGGCGCTGGGGTCGGCGCCGGCGCCCTGCCGGATGATCTCCACGCCGGCGCGGCGGCTCCACACTTCCAACTGATCGATGGCGGCGGCGCGGAACGTGTCGGCCGCGCACAACAGCACGTTCTTGCCCTGCGCCTTGAACTGCGCGGCCAGCTTGCCGGTGGTGGTGGTCTTGCCGGATCCGTTGACACCCACCAGCAGCACGACGGCCGGCGGCTGCGAGGGCCAGTTCAGCGGCCGGTCGCCCGCTTCCAGCACGCCGAGCAGATGCTCGCGGATCAACTGCCGCAGCTCGCCGGGGTCGTTCACCAGATGACGGTCGACGCGCTGGCGGATGGACTCGAGGATTTCGGTGGCCGTGCGCACGCCGATGTCAGCGGTGATGAGCGTGTATTCAAGCTCATCCAGCAGGTCCGGGTCGATCTCCTTCTTGCCGAGGAGAACATCTTCGACCTTGCCGACGAATCCGGCGCGGGTTTTCTGGATTCCCTGCTTGAGTCGTTCCAGGAGGCCGGGCATAGCGGTAAAGGGTATCTTCCAGTGTAGCGGGCCGGGGGCGCTATTCGCCGATGATCTTGACCAGCACCCGCTTGCGGCGGCGGCCGTCGAACTCGCCGTAAAAGATCTGCTCCCACGGGCCGAAATCCAGCCGCCCGGCGGTGACGGCGACCACGACTTCGCGGCCCATGATCTGCCGCTTCATGTGCGCGTCGGCGTTGTCCTCGCCGGTGCGGTTGTGGCGGTATGCGGAGACGGGCTCATGGGGCGCGAGCTTTTCCAGCCAGACGTCGTAATCGTGGTGCAGGCCGGATTCGTCGTCGTTGATGAAGACGCTGGCGGTGATGTGCATGGCGTTGACCAGGCACAGCCCTTCGCGGATGCCGCTCTCGGCGAGGCACTGTTCCACCTGCGGGGTGATGTTGACGAAGGCGCGCCGGGCGGGCACTTCAAACCACAGCTCTTTGCGGTAGCTCTTCATGTCATGGACTATTGTCGCCCAGCCGGGCTGCGGGCTTGCCTTCGCCACAGCCAGGGCGGCGTTGGCTCGGGATCGCGCCAGAGGCCGAGCCGCGCGTCGCGCGCCGCCTGTTCCAGCTCGGCCAGCCGCGCCTCGCGCGGGGCGTAGCGGCGGAAGTGCCACGCCAAGCCCTCGGCCACAAGAGTCTCATTCAGGGAGCGGCCGCCGGGCAGCACCACCCAGGCGACAAGGCGGCCATAACGATCGCGGGACACCGGCCTCACCGTGACCATCTTGCCGTGGGCCAACTCGGCGGTGCGCCGGGTGGCGCGGGTGTGGAAGGGCTGGTTGGGTTCGGGACAATCGATGCCGTAGAGGCGGATGCGGATCTGATCGCGATTGCGGAGGACGGTGAGCGTATCGCCGTCGGTGACGGAGACGACGCGCGCCTCAAAGGGCTGGGGGGGTGGCGGGGATAGGGTGAGCGCGAGCAGAAGTGTGAGCCGGGCGGCCATCACTTTTCATTGTGGCTGGCCGGCGGCGGAGGGGGCGAGGGCGGACGGCCCCGGCAGGGGGCGCCCGCCCGGGCGGGAATTTATGCGTTATTTCGTGTAATTAAAGGTGACAATGGTGGTGAATTTCACGGGCTGCCCATCCTTCTGCAACGGCGTGAATTTCCACTCTTTGATCGCGGCCAGCGTGGATTGCGTGAACAGGGCGTTGCCTTTCACCACCTTGGCGTCGATCACGTTGCCTGCCTCGTCGACCACGATCTGCACGTCCTGTGTGCCGGTCACGTTGAGTTGCTTGGCCGCCACCGGGAAAGTCGGGGCGACCTTTTTCACCACGCGGCCCAGCGCGTTGGCCGTCGTGATCTCTTCCTGTGCGTAGGCCGGCAACAGCGCGGCCACGGCCACAAGCACGGCGCAGCGGATCCACTGTGAAATTTTCATCCTGTTTCTCTCCTTGACCCTTGGGTTCGGACTGGCTGGACCCCGGCCCGAGCGCCGGAGCCTCACCAGCCTTATCGGCGCGGCGGGCAGGCCTTTGAGAGAAAAAATCAGGGCTTTGCAGCGAGCGAGGCCAGCGCCTCGAACAGCGCCGCGGCGGCCTCTCCGGCCTGCGGCGCGGCGTAGTCGGGCAGGCTGAAGCACAACGGCGGCCTGCGCGTGGCCCGGCGGGCCATCTCCGCTTGCAGGCGAATCCGGTCGAGCGGCGCGGGCACAGCCTGGAAGTCCGCCCCCGATCCTCGCGCTTCGAAAATCTCGACCACCACATCGAGCCGCTTGCCCAGCCTCGCCCGCAGCGCTTCCAGATACGCCGGCCAAGCCGTCAGCGTCATCTTTCCCGCCCCGACGCCATCCTGGAACAGCACGCGCTCGATCCTCCGCCGCGCCGCCAGCTCGCGCCAGAACAGGGCCAGCTCATCGGCCGTGTGCGCCCGGTTGGTGAAGCCGGAGACAGAGAGCGGCCGCAGCGGCCCCGCGATGCGGTCCAGCGCGGCCGCCAGCAGCCTGCGCCGGGCCGGCTCGAACCAGTGATCGTCGTCGATCTCTTCCGGCAGATACCATCCGGCGAAGGCCGCCTGCCTCCGCCAAAGCCGCGCCTCGGGCGACGCGGCGAAGCGCTGCGCGCGCCCGGCCAGCTCGCCCAGGGCTTGCGCCGCGTCGGCGCCGATGCGCTCCCACCACTGGCTGCCGTAGGGCAGGCCGACCAGCAGCCGCATGCGGCGCCGGCGGGCGAGGTCCAGCAAGAGACCGGTCAGCGGCGCGAAGTCCACGTCATCGTAGCGGCACCACTGGAGCACGATCTCCTCGCAACCCAGCGCGGAGAGCGCATCGAACAATTCGTCCCACTGCCCGGGCGTCCAGTCGCGGTGGCGCGCCCACGGCTGCAGGAACGTCCCGCGGAACAGACCGCCGCGCGGACGCGCAGCCAGCGGCGCGGCGAGGAGAGAACGGCGGGTGAAGCGGGCGGCGGCGCGCCGGGGGTTCGTCATCGCTCCAACACCGCGGCGGGGCGCCATCACAGCTCGATGAGGTGCCCCATGCGCTTCTTCTTGGTCTTGAGATAGCGCGTCGCGTGGTGGGTCATCGGCGTGGGCTGGCACGGGACGCGCTCGGCCACGCGGATGCCGGCCTGCTCGAGCGCGGCGATCTTGTCGGGGTTGTTCGTCAGCAGGCGCACGGCGGAGACGCCGAAGTGGCGGAGAATGGCCGCCGGCATCTCGTAGGCGCGCAGGTCGGGTTCGAAACCGAGCTGTTCATTGGCCTCGACCGTATCGGCCCCTTGGTCCTGCAGGCTGTAGGCGCGCAGCTTGTTCATCAGGCCGATGCCGCGGCCCTCTTTCATTTCATAGATGATCAGGCCGCGCCCCTCGGACGCGACGGCCTCCAGGGCCAGCTCGAGCTGCGCCCGGCAATCGCAGCGGAGCGAGTGGAAGACGTCGCCGGTGAAGCATTGCGAGTGGATCCGCACCAGCGGGGGCGGGCCTTCCGTGCCGCCCATGACGAGCACCACCGCTTCCTCGCTCGCGCCGCCGCGCTCGCCTTCAAAGCCATGGATGCGGAAATGGCCGAATTCCGTGGGGAAATCGGCGTCGGCGACATGCCGGAGCGTGATGGCGGAAGCGGCTTCCATGCGAGGAGGGTTTCTTTCTCTATTCTAGTATGGGAGCCGGGAGGCTCCGGTCCGGCGGAAGGGCAGCGATGGACAACCAGATCATCATCCTGATGATCAAGCTGGCGGCGGCCGCTTCGATCGCCAGCATCCTTTCGCGCTCGAGCCATTTCCTGGGGCTGCTGCTGCGCGAGGAACGCACGCCGCTGGAAGGCCTGCAACTGGCCGGCATGATCTCGGCCTTCTGCGTGGCCGGCAGCTTCATCCGCATCGCCACGGGCAGCTATGCGGCGGCGGAAATGGCGATGGAAGGCAGCCTGCTGGCAGGCATCATCGGCGGCTACGTGCCCGGGCTGGTTTCCGGCGTGCTGACGTCGATGCCCGCGTTTCTCTCCGGCGAGTATCTCTCCATGCCGCTCTATGCGGCGGTGGGCGTCATGGGCGGGCTGCTGCGGGACCTGGCGCCGCGCGCCGAAGAGGTCTGGCGCATCAGTCCGTTTTTCGACCTCAGCCTGTGGCGCCTGATCTTCCACCCCGAGGACCGCTTGCGGAGCCTGTTCCAGATCGCCGGGCTGGCGGCCATTCTGCTGTCCGAGCTGATGCGCTACACCGTGTACCAGCTCTTCGGACCCAGGATGATCTTCACGCTCTACGATCCCGCGCGCGGGTGGGCCAACGTGGCGGTGTTCGTCACCACCATCTTCACCGTCTCGCTGCCGATCAAGATCTGGGGCAGCGCGCGCAACGAGAGGCTGCTGGAGAGCAAGGAACGGCTGCTGGTGCAGGCGCGGCTGAGCGCGCTGAGCTCGCAGATCAATCCGCATTTCCTGTTCAACACGCTGAACACCGTCGGCTCGCTGATCCGCACCGACCCCGACAAGGCGCGGCAGGTGGTCTACCGGTTGTCCAACATTCTGCGCCGGCTGCTGCGGAAAACGGACAATTTCGCCCCGCTGCGCGAGGAGCTCTCCTTCATCGACGACTATCTCTCGATCGAGATGGCCCGGTTCGGACACAAGCTGCGCGTGGTGAAGGACATCGACGAAGGCACGCTGGACTGCCAGGTGCCGGCGATGCTGCTGCAGCCGCTGGTGGAGAACTCCATCCGGCACGGGCTGGCGCAGAAGATCGACGGCGGCGAGGTGCGGATCGAGAGCCGCATCGAGGAAGGCAGCCGCGGCAGACGGCTGGTGCTCAGCGTCGCCGATGACGGCGTGGGCATGGAAGAGGACCGGTTGAAGTCGATTCTCGAGCAGGCGGGCATCGGCGTGTCCAATGTCAACGAGCGGCTGCAGGTGCTCTTCGGGGCCAACTACGGCCTGAGCATTACGTCGCAGAAGGGAGGAGGGACGCGGACCGTCATCGAGCTGCCGGTCTAGGAGACAATGGATGCAACCGGCGGCGCGAGGGGTGCGTCTCTCAGGACGCTGGCCGGTTTGGATCGAGGAAGGAGAAATTACGGTATGTTACGGACGATTTGGCTGGCTTCCGCAGCGGCGTGCCTGCTGCTGGCGCCCGCGCAGGCCGAGCGCGCCACGCGGGCCGAGCGCGTGCAGGCGCAGATGGCGGGCAAAGTGGCGAAGGCGAAGTTCACGGAATCGGCGCGCGCCGCGGCACGCTCCTTCGCGCTGGCAAGGGGCAAGCGGGGGCTTCGGGAGGCGATGGCGGCCGATCGCAGCGCCCTGCCTTCCCGAATGGCGCCCGGCGTGGTGCAGATCAACCTGTTTGACAGCGGCCGGGAAGCGTTTTTCGTGCTCACGGAGACGCTGCCGAGGAACAGCTTCGTGCAGTTTTTCATCCTCCCGCCTGACAACGAACAGGAGTGGGCGCTGGAGTCGCTTCAGGCAGAGGAAGATCTGAACCCCGGCTTCTCGTTCTTCCTGCCGGCGATCAAGACGCTTGGGGATTTCTGGCAGCGCGGCCTCACCACCTACCTGGTGATCGTCGAGACTCCCGATGGCGCCCAGTCCGCCGCGCTGGCGGACTTCGCCGGCAAGGGCTATTTCCGCGATATCCGGGACGTGGACATGATGGTGCCCGGCATCGACTGGTGGCGGCAGTTCTGGAGCGGCTCGGGCCTCTGGCTGGAAATCAAGGGGCGGTTCATCCCCGGCGCCAAAACCTATGTCGCCTTTGAGGACATCGTCGTTCCGCCGAGCGCGATCGTCCAACCGCAGGGCAGCAGCGACACTATCCTGGTGGATCTGGCGCGCGTGCCCAATTTTGATCTGGATCTGATGAAGGGCTATCTGCTCACTGTGCAGCAGGACCGCTGGTCCGACACAGCCCAATACCGCTTCACGCCGTTGCGGCAGTAACGATTCAACGCAAGGCCGGACTGAAGGGCTGCCCTGCCCGGGGGCAGCCCTTTGGCCGTCACGAGGCCTGCCTGGAGCGTTTTCCCGCCCTGCTACTCATCGTCCTTCTTCGGCGCCGGGACCTTCTTCGGACCCTCCTTCCTGGAACCTCCCAGCGCGCCGGCAATTTCGGGGATTCCCGCAATCCCGCCCAGCTTCGCCAGCGATGCCAGATCGCCCACGCCGTCGATGTGGACCAGCGTCAGTTCCTTGGGCTCCGCGGCCAGGATCAGCAAGCCGTCCGCCTTGCCGTCGGCGCCCTTGCGGACCAGGATTTCCGTGAATTCGTCCTTCTCCTTCACGGTGATCAGGCTCACCCAGTTGCCGCTCGCCTTGATCTTGCCGCCAAGAGCGCGGACCTCGTTCAGGTCGTACTGGCCGGGCGAATCAAACTCGAGGCTGCGCACCTGGATGCCCTTCAGCGTCTTGGCCAGATCCGCGAAATCCTTGCCTGCCTCTTTCGGCTGCATGCTGGCCAGCAGCGAGAGCTGTTCCGGCCCCAGGTTGACAACGGCCGACTCTTTCGCCTTCTCCGCGAGCCTGTCGAACAGGCTGTAGTCGATCTGCTGGGCGCCGAGCGGCAGCAGAATGGCAGCCAGAATCATCATTCGTGCCATGAAGAAACCTCCTGCAAGCGAATCCGTTCCACACCGATGGACTTCAGACGCTCGTCGGCTTTGGCCAGCGTGCGCGACGTGATCCGGAGAGTGAGCGCCAACTGCTGCCTCACCCGCTCGGCCTCGAGTTGCCGCTGCCGCTGCTCCTGCCACCGCGCGACTCCCAGAGAGCCGCCCACGACGGCAACCACGCTGGCCGCTGCGGCCAGCCACACGGGCAACCGCCTCGGACGGCGCGGCTCGATCCGCCCGAGGATCTTCTGCTCGAGTCCCGCCGGCGGCTCGACGCGCCGGAACGCTTCCCGCAACTGCCGCTCGAAAGGGTCCACAGGATTCATGACCGCGCCTCCCTGACGGCCGCCGTCTGGCGGCCCATCTTCTCCCTCAGCAACCCCACGGCGCGGTGCAGGCGGCTCTTCACCGTCTGCACCGGCACGTCCAGCGCTTTGGCGATCTCGGCCAGCTCCATCTCCTCCTGATACCGGAGCAGAATCATCAGCCGCGCCGATGCGGGCAACGTGGCCAGCATCTGCCGCAGCCGCTGCCGCAACAGCGGATCGCTTTGGCCGCCGCTTGAGCCGGGCTCGCGAATCTCCTCAAGCGCCGGCCCGCGCCGGTAGCCGCGCTTGCGGATTTCGTCGATGCACCGGTGGCTCGTCACCCGCGCCAGCCAGTGCCTGACGTGCGACGGGCCCTCCAGCCGCGCGAGGTTCTGGTGCAGCGCAAGAAACACGTCCTGCGTGATGTCCTCGGCCGCGGCGGAGTCGCGCAGCGCATGCAGCGCCAGGCTGTACACCATCGACTGATGCTCCCGGACGATCTCGGCAAAGTCGGGCGTCTCGTCCATCTGCCTGTCCATACGGGCCACCCGCCCGCCGGTTGCGCCGAATTTTGCGCGGCGCCCGGGCGCCTATCGCAGGCGGTCGTTCAGAGCTTTGATGGCCTTGGGGTCGAACTTCGGCTTCCGGTCGTAGGTCATCAGCCCGTTGATCTCCTGCTCGACGTCCGTGATCTGCGTGTAGCAGATGCCGATGAAGGGCAGCTTCGCAATTGCATCGTACAGCCCCGCCAGCCGCTTGAGCGCATCCTCGGCTGTCTTCTCGACTCCCGAGTAGCCCCAGGCTGCCTCGGGCGCCTGCGTGCCCGGCGGAATGTGGGCGATGCCGCCGAACTCGCTCAGGTACAGCGGCGCGCCGTTGTACGCAAACCCCGGGGCGGCGTACGCGCGGCCGTTCGGCGGCAAAGCAGCCCCGGGCTTCACCTCGACTTTTGCCCAGCGGCTGTAAAGCGCATCGTGGTTGGGCGCGTAGTCATGCACGGCATACAGATCCGTGGTCTCCACGTGCTCCCAACCCTCGTTGTCGATCACCGGGCGCGACGGGTCCAGCGATTTCGTCAAATGATAGAGCGTGCGCAGGTGCGCCTGCTGCCGCGGGTCGCGCAGGTCCGGCACGCCCCAGCTTTCATTGAGCGGCGCCCACATCACGACCGACGGGTGGTTGATGTCGCGCTCCACCGCTTCGGTCCACTCGCGCAGGAAGCGCTGCACGTACTGCTCGTCGTACAGATAAGCGTTGGCCATCTCGTCGCTCACCAGAAAGCCCGTCTTGTCCGCCCAGTAGAGAAAGCGCGGGTCTTCCACCTTCTGGTGCTTGCGCACGCCGTTGAACCCCATCTCCTTCGCCATGCGGATGTCGTACTGGATCGCCTCGTCGGAAGGCGGCGTGAGCAGGCTCTCCGGCCAGTACCCCTGGTCCAGCAGGAATTTCAGGTAAACCGGGCGGTGATTCAGGCAGAATCTTCCGTTTTCAATCGACACTTCCCGAAACCCGAAATAGGATTGCACGGTGTCCAGCGTTTTTCCGTCCTTCTTCAACTCGAAAATGACGTCGTAAAGATGCGGCCTCTCAAGCGTCCACAGCCGCGGGTTGCGCACGAAAGCGGCGGCGTCCACATACTTGTTGTCGGACAGGGAACCGTCGCCGCCCGCCACCACGCTGTCGCCGGCCTTTACCGTGACGTGCAGCGTCAGGCCCGGCTGCGGCCGCGCCACGCGCCCGTGGAACGTCACCGTGCCGTCGAGCCGGGGAGCGATGCGGGCAAACTCGAGCCAGCTCTCTCCCGCCGCCTCGAGCCACACGCTCTGCCAGATGCCGGTCGTGCGCGTGTAGAAGATGCCGCGCGATTTCGGCTCCCAGTACTGCTTGCCGCGCGGGATCGCGCGGTCCTCCGGCGGATCCCACGCGCGGACCACCACTGTGTTCGCGCCCGGCTTCAGCATCGGCGTGATGTCGAACCGGAACGGGGTGTTTCCGCCCTCATGCTCGCCCGCGATTTGGCCGTTCACCCAAACGGTGGCCTTGTAGTCGACCGCGCCGAAGTGCAGCAGAACGCGCTTCCCTTTCCATGCCGCGGGAATTTCGAACTGCCGCCGGTACCAGGCCACCGGGTGGAACGACGGGTCGCCGATGCCGCTCAGCTTGCTCTCAAAACAAAACGGCACCACAATGTTCCGGTTGAACGGCTGGGCCGAAAGGTGCCAGCCGGCGCCGAGGCCTTCGTCCTTGTCGTCGAAGGCGAACTGCCATGGCCCGTTCAGGCTTCGCCACTCGGCGCGCATGAACTGCGGCTGCGGATGCTCCGCACGCGGAACCTGCTGGGCCGCCGCCAGCCGGCACAAAGAGAGGATCAAGACAACCGGGAGACGCATGTCCGTATTCTATTCGCAGCGCCGCTCCGGCCGCCCGGCGGCCCGCCGCTTGCATTACTCTGGCGGGAGGATCACCGATGAAACCCGCCGCCCTTCTCATGGCCCTCCTTGCCGCCCTGCCGCCGGCAGCCCGCGCTGAAGAACCCATCCGGATTCATCCCGGCAATCCGCATTACCTGCTCTGGCGCGGCAAGCCTTTCCTGGTGGTCTCCTCCGGGGAGCACTACGGCGCCGTCCTGAACGGCGATTTCGACTGGCGCCGCTATCTGGCCGCGCTCGCGCGCGAGGGCATGAATTACACGCGCATCTTCACCGGAACTTACCGTGAAACCCCCGGCGATTTCGGCATCGAACGCAACACCCTCGCCCCCGTGCGTTTCATCGCCCCCTGGCCGGAGCAGGGCGGCAAGTTCGACCTGGACAAGTGGAATAGCGCGTATTTCGAGCGCCTCCGCGCCTTCGCCGCCGAGGCCGAAAGGCTGGGCATCGCCGTCGAGGTCACTCTGTTTTGCTCCACTTACGGAGAAAAGCAATGGAGCGTCAGTCCATTCAACCCGGCCAACAACCTCAACGGCGCGGATCTGCGGGACTGGAAGGCCCTGCACACGCTCGAAAACGGCAATCTCCTTCCGCTGCAGGAAAAACTGGTACGCAAAATCGTCCGCGAATTAAACCCATATTCCAACGTGATTTTTGAGATTCAGAACGAGCCCTGGGCCGACCGCACCGTCGCGGGAGAGCCGGTCAATCCCTATGCGCCGCTCCGCTGGCCCAACACCGCCGATTGCGCCGACGAACTCTCCCTGCGCTGGCAGGAGCGGGTCGCGGAATGGATCCGTTCCGAGGAATCGGCGTTGCCCAACCGCCATCTCGTCGCATGGAACGCGTGCAATTTCCGCGCATCCCTCCGCTCGATTCTGAAAAATGCCGACATCGTGAATTTCCATTACGCGTATCCCGAGGCTGTCTGGTGGAATTTCGAGTGGAATGTGCCGGTGTCATACGACGAGACGGGCTTCCTCGGAACCGGCGACGCGGCCTACCGCAAGCAGGCCTGGCGCTTCATGCTTGCCGGCGGCGGGATGTTCAATCATTTGGACTATTCGTTTAGCGCAGGCAAGGAAGACGGGACCGGTTTTCAACCGAAAAGCCCCGGCGGAGGCAGCCCCGCTCTGCGCCGCCAGTTCCGCATCCTGCGCGAGTGGCTCGAGTCTCTGCCCCTGCTCGCCATGAAGCCCGCGCGCGAACTCGTCCGCCACGCGCCCGGCGCGGAGGCTGTGGCCATGGCGAAGCCCGGCGAGGCGTATGCAGTTTATTTCACCGGCGAAGGCGGCTCGCACGTCCTGCTCGATGTTCCGCCGGGAAACTACCGCGCCGAATGGATGAAGCCGGAAGACGCTTCCGTGCTCGGCTCGCACAAGATCGGGCACAAACAGGGCTTGCTGCGCCTTCCCACGCCCGCCTTCCAGCCCGATGCTGCGCTGAAACTGGTTCGAGTCCCATGGTTGGCCCTCAGCGCGGCGCGAACGGCGCAAACGCAGCAGCGAGGGAGTCTGGATCCGGCGCGCGCCGGCCGGCGTCGCCGATAATGAGAAACGGAACCGTATGCCCTTTGCCTCCATCCCGGACGCGATCGAAGCCTTCCGGCGCGGCCGGATGCTGGTCGTGGTCGACGACGAAGATCGCGAGAACGAGGGCGATCTGACGCTTGCGGCGGAATTCGCCACGCCGGAAGCCATCAACTTCATGGCC
>Ga0272446_1000842_pt1 | contig 46809 bp, 53 predicted proteins | sample YNPCB0061_FD_194587 | JGI IMG/M metagenome (GOLD analysis project Ga0272446, IMG submission 194587) | Hot spring microbial mat communities from Yellowstone National Park, WY, United States - YNP-CB-006-1 | ecosystem: Environmental > Aquatic > Thermal springs > Hot (42-90C) > Sediment | place...
GTCACCGATTCGATCTCGCGTGCCTCCATCCAGGCCACCATGTCGCGCAAGACGGTGGCGAGGTGCGCGGGACCCCGCTGCAGCAGCGCCGAGGCGAGATGCACGACGTCGGCGCCGGCGAGCAGCATTTGCAGCGCCTCGGCCGCGCTGTGGACGCCGCCGGTTGCGGCGAGCGTGAGCCCGGTGCGGCCGGAGAGAATCGCCAGCCAGCGCACGCGCAGGTGCGCCTCGTCGGGCGTCGACAGGTGCAGGTGTTCGTCGAGCGTCAGGGTGTCGAGATCGATCGTCGGCTGGTAGAAGCGGTTGAAAAGCGCGACGCCATTCGCGCCGCCGGCCTCGAGCTGGGCGACGAAGTGCGGCAGCGACGAGAAAAACGGCGAGAGCTTCATGATGATCGGGCAGCCGACGACCCGGCGCAGGTCGCCCAAGAGGTCGAGATAACGCGCTTCGACGGCGGCACCGGACGCGTTTGCGTCGGCTGCGACGTAATAGACGTTGAGTTCCAGCGCATCGGCGCCGGCCGCCTCGAGTTCGCGGCCAAGATCGATCCAGCCGCTGCGGCTCACGCCGTTGAGGCTGGCGATGACCGGAATGCCGAGGCGCGACTTCAGGCGTTGCAGGTGGTCGAGGTAGCGGTCCAGGCCGCTGCGGAAGTTGTCGTGGTCGGGCAGGAATCCGCTCGCCTCGCCATGGCCCAGATCGGCGTTGAGGATGAAACGGTCGAGCATGGCGTCTTCCAGCCGCAGTTCCTCCTCGAACAGCGAATGCAGGACCAGCGCCGCTGCGCCGGCGTCCTCCAGGGCAAGCGCGCTGTCGAGGCTGCGCGACAGTGGCGAGGCGGACGGCACCAGCGGGTTCTTGAGCGGGATGCCGACGTAGTGGGTGGAAAGGTCGATCATGACGGCGTCCTTTGGCTGTCTGCGGGGTGGCACGCGGCCAGCGCCTGATAGGCCTGGTAGCGGCGCGTGGCTTCCTGCTGTGCGGCTTCGAGCAAGCGCGCGGCGGCTTCCGGATGGCTGCGCGCGAGCATGGCGAAGCGCGTCTCGTTGGCCATGAACTGCGCGAGCGGCTGGCTGGGCGGAGGCGAATCGAGTTTCCAGGGAGAAGCGCCCTGCGCGTCGCGACGCGGATCGAAACGCACCAGCGGCCAGTGTCCGGTTTTCACCGCGAGATCCTGCTGCGTGAGGTTGTATCTGAGATCGTACCCATGGGCAATGCACGGGCTGTAGGCGACGATGAGCGACGGGCCGGGATAGCTCTCGGCCTCGTGGAACACGCGCAGGGTTTGCGTGTCCTTGGCGCCGTAGGCGACGGTGGCGACATACACATGGCCGTAGTCGGCAGCAAGACGCGCCAGGTCCTTCTTGGCGGTGGCCTTGCCGCCGGCGGAAAACTTGGCCACGGCGCCGAGCGGGGTGGCCTTCGACGTCTGCCCGCCGGTGTTGGAATAGACCTCGGTATCGAGGACCAGGATATTGACGTCATGCGGCAGGGCCAGGACGTGGTCCAGGCCGCCGTAGCCGATGTCGTAGGCCCAGCCGTCGCCGCCGATGATCCACACCGAGCGCCGGATCAGCCACTGCGCCACGCTCTCCAGCGTGCGTGCACGCGGGTCCGGGTCGCGGGCGAGGCGTTCGCGCAGCACCGCCACCCGTTCGCGCTGCGCGCGGATCTCCGTCTCATCGCGCTGCGCTGCATCACAGAGCGCGGCGACCAGATCGGCGCCGATGATGTCGGCGCGCTCGTGCAGCAGCTGGCGCGCAAACGCCATGAGCTGATCGGCCGCCAGGCGCATGCCGAGGCCGAACTCGGCGTTGTCCTCGAACAGCGAGTTCGACCACGCCGGGCCGCGGCCGTCGGCGTTGGTCGTGTAGGGCGTGGTTGGCAGATTGCCGCCGTAGATCGACGAACAGCCGGTGGCGTTGGCGACCAGCATGCGGTCGCCGAAGAGCTGCGTCGCCAGGCGGATGTAGGGCGTCTCCCCGCAACCGGCGCAGGCGCCGGAGAATTCGAACAGCGGATCGAGCAGCATGGCGGCCGGGATCGTCGTGTGCTGGATGGCGGTGCGATCGAATTCGGGCAGCGACAGGAAGAACGCGAAGTTTTCGCGCTCGGTTTCGCGCAGCGGCGGTTGCGGCGCCATGTTGACGGCGCGGCGGCTGACGTTGGATTTGTCGTGGATCGGGCAGGCCTCGACGCAATCGCCGCAACCGGTGCAGTCTTCCGGCGCGACCTGATAGCTGATGTGCGTGTCGGGCGGGAAATCGCGGCTCTTGACCGCAACGTGCTTGAACCCGGGTGGCGCGTGCGCTGCGGCCGCGGCGGCGAAGACGCGCGAGCGAATGGCCGCATGCGGACAGACGAGGACGCACTTGCCGCATTGCGTGCACAGGTCCGGTTCCCATACCGGAATCTCCAGCGCGATATTGCGTTTTTCGTAGCGCGCCGTTCCCAGCGGATAGCTTCCGTCGTCAGGAAAGCGCGAAACCGGCAGCGTGTCGCCCCGGCCAAAATAGATCGGCAGCGTGACATCGCGGACGAACGGCGGCAGGGTCGCGTCGATGCGCGGCCAGGGCGCCGTTTCGCTGTCCTCCGTCGCGGCTTCGTTCTCCCACGCCACCCGATGCAGGTGAGCGAGTGCCATGTCGATGGCGCGGTGGTTCAGCTCGGCGAGGCGGCGGCTCTTCTTGCCGTAGGTCTTGTCGACCGCTGCCTTGATCGCGGCGATCGCCGCGTCGCGCGCGAGAATGCCGGAAATGGCGAAAAAGCAGGTCTGCATGATGGTGTTGATGCGCCGCCCCATTCCTGCCTCGGCGGCCACGGCGTAGGCATCGATGACCCAGAGTTGCAGGCCCTTGGCGCGGATTTGCGCGCGCACCCGGGCGGGCAGGCTCGCCCAGGCGCGCGCCGCGGGCGCCGTGGTGTTGAGCAGGAAGACCGCGCCCGGCGCGGCGTGTTCGAGGACGTCGTAGCGTTCCAAAAACACCTCCTGGTGACAGGCGACGAAGCCCGCCATGCCTTTCTCGATCTGATACGCGGAACGGATCGGCGCGCTGCCGAAGCGCAGATGCGAAACCGTCACCGCGCCGGACTTCTTGGAATCGTAGACGAAATAGCCCTGCGCGTTGAGCGGCGTCGCTTCGCCGATGATCTTGATGGAGTTCTTGTTGGCCGACACCGTGCCGTCCGAGCCCAGGCCCCAGAACACCGCCTGCTGCGTGGCGCGCCCGGCGTCGGACCGGAACCCCGCATCCCACGCCAGCGACAGCCGGCTCACGTCGTCGTGGATGCCGATGGTGAATTCGGCGCGCGGCGCGGGCTCGGCCAGGGCATCGAAAACGGCCTTGACCATTCCCGGCGTGAATTCCTTGCTCGCCAGCCCGTAGCGGCCGCCGGCGATGCGCGGCATGGCGCGGCCGTCGCACTGCGCGCGGGCGAAAGCGGTCACGACGTCCTTGTAGAGCGGCTCGCCGTCGGCGCCGGGCTCCTTGCACCGGTCGAGCACCGCCAGCGCGCGCACGCCCGGAGGCAGCGCGGCGAGCAGGGCCTGCGCCGGAAACGGCCGGTACAGGCGGACCTTGAGGACGCCGACCCTTTCACCGCGCGCGTTGAGGTGCTCGACGGTTTCGTGCACGGTCTCGGCGCCCGAACCCATGATGACGATCACCCGCTCGGCATCCGGCGCGCCGACGTAATCGACCAGGCCATAACGCCGCCCGGTCAGTTCGGCGAAGCGCGCCAGCGCATCCTCGACCACCGACGGAAATGCCGCGTAGTAGGGATTGACGCGCTCGCGCGACTGGAAATACACGTCCGGGTTTTGCGAGGTGCCGCGCAGCACCGGGCGTTCGGGACTCAGCGCGCGCGCGCGATGGGCGGCGATGGCGGCCGCATCGGTCATCGCGCGGACGGTGTCGGCGTCCAGGGCGTCGATTTTGGCGACCTCGTGCGAGGTGCGAAAGCCGTCGAAGAAGTGGATCACCGGCAGGCGTCCGGCAAGGCTCGCGACCTGACTGACGACGGCGAAGTCCTGCGCCTCCTGCACCGAGCCGGCGCACAACAGCGCGCAGCCGGTGCCGCGCACGGCCATGACGTCGGCGTGATCCCCGAAGATCGACAGCGCATGGGTCGCAACGGTGCGCGCCGCGACGTGCAGCACGAAGGGCGTGAGCTCGCCGGCGATCTTGTAGAGGTTGGGGATCATGAGCAGCAAGCCCTGGCTCGCGGTGAAACTCGTCGCCAGGGCGCCCGATGTGAGCGCGCCATGCAGCACGCCGGCAGCGCCACCTTCGGACTGCATCTCGATGATCGTCGGCACCGCGCCCCACAGGTTGGGGCGCCCCTGGCTCGCCCACTCGTCCGCCCACTCGCCCATCGGCGAAGCCGGCGTGATGGGGTAGATGGCGATGACTTCGTTGAGGAGGTAGGCGACGCGCGCGACGGCTTCGTTGCCGTCGAGGGTCAGCGGGTGAGTCATGGCGCATCTCCGGGGCGGGCGATGCGCCGATTCTACCCAGAAACCGCAGTTGGACGTGCGCGAGGGTGCGTGGCGATCTCAGGCAAACCGGGGCGAACGCTCAAGAAGCAGCATGCGCGCGGCGTTTGCAAACGCCACGCGCGGCCAACGCCCGCGTCGTCGGCCGGTCAGCCGAGCTGGTCTGGCGCTTCGAGCGGCGTGCGGTGTCCGTCCTGGGCATGCGTCTCGGGGTGGAACCAGCCGAGTTTTTCCCGCAGCTTGACGACGTGGCCGACGATGATCAGGGTCGGCGCCTTGAGGCCGGCCGCGGCGGCACGCTCCGGCAGCGTCGCCAGATCGCCGATGACGACGCGCTGGGTCGGCAGCGTTCCCTGCTGCACGATGGCCGCCGGCGTGTCGGGCTTGAGGCCGTGCTCGATGAGCGCCTGGCAGAGGAGCGGCAGGCCCTTCAGCCCCATGTAGATGACGATGGTCTGGTCGTGGCGCGCGATGCCTTCCCAGTTGAGGTTGAAGGTGTTGTCGCGCAAATGCCCGGTGACGAAGGCGACCGACTGTGCGTAGTCGCGATGGGTGAGCGGAATCCCGGCGTAGGACGCGACCCCGGCCGCCGCGGTAATGCCGGGGACGACCTGGAACGGGACGCCGTGCTCGGCCAGGGTCTCGATCTCCTCGCCGCCGCGCCCGAAGATGAACGGATCGCCGCCCTTGAGGCGCAACACGCGCTTGCCCGCTTTGGCCAGGCGCACCAGCAGCAGGTTGATTTCCTCCTGCGGCACCGCGTGATCGTCACGCTCCTTGCCGACGTAGATCCGCTCGGCGTCGCGCCGGCACATGTCGAGGATCGGCGGGGACACGAGCCGGTCGTGGACGATCACGTCGGCCTGCTGCATGAGGCGCAAGGCGCGAAACGTCAGGAGATCCGGGTTCCCGGGGCCGGCGCCGACGAGATAGACCTCGCCGCGAGCGATCTCGGCTGCTGCCGGGTTGGCGAGGAGAGCTTCGAGCGCTTTCTCGGCTTCGGCCTCGCGGCCGGAAAAGACCATTTCCGCGATCGGCGAGAGGAAGACTTTTTCCCAGAAGGCGCGGCGCTGCGCGGGCTGGATCGCGGCACGCACGCGGTCCTTGAAGCGCGATGCGAGCTGCCCCAGGCGGCCATAGGCGGCGGGAATGAGCGTTTCCAGCCGGGCGCGCAACAGGCGGGCGAGCACCGGTGACTCGCCGCCGGAGGACACCGCCACCATGATCGGCGAACGATCGATGATCGACGGCAGGATGAAGCTGCACAGCGCGGGCGTGTCGGCGACGTTCACCGGGACATGCCGGGCGCGCGCGGCAGCGCTGATCTCGCGCTTCTGCGCGTCGTCGCCGTCGACCACGATGACCGCGTCCTTGCCGTCGAGCAGGTCGGGTGAATAGCTGTCGGCGACGCGGGACAGGCGGTCGCGATGGGGCAGGCGGTCAAACCCCTCGTGCAGGGCGGGCGCGACGACCGCGACGCGGGCGCCGGCACGCAGCAGCAGCTCGGCCTTGCGCGCAGCGGTTTCGCTGCCGCCGACGACCAGGCAGTCGCGATCGCGCAGATCGAGAAAAATCGGCAGGTAGTTCATCGCTGGGGTGCGTTATTCGGGCTGCGGCGCGGGTGCCGCGGTGGGTGGAATGAAGATGAAGCGGAAGTCGCCCGGCTCCAGTTCCACGAAATCGAGGGTGACGCCTTCGAGGAAGGGCAGGCTCGCCTTGGCGATGAGCACTTCGATACCGCTGGCGATCACCTGTTCGTCGGCTTCGCGTTCCTGGTCGAAGCCCATGCCGTAGGTCACGCTGCCGTCGTTGAGCTGACGCGCGGCGAGGCGCAGCACCATGTTCTGGGCCTCGGGGCCCTGCGCCGCGGCGCGAATCTGTTTGGCCGCAGCCTCGGTGATCTTGATCATTGGGTTCTCTCCATGAGTCGGTTCGGGTTGTCATGCGTGCGCCCCTTCTGGGCGCGCACCTGTTCGAGGAAGGGTTTGATCCAGCCGCGCGGCCCCGAGCCGCGGCGGTGGACGTAAGCGGCCAGGAGATTGCGGTACAGGTAACCGTCGTGGTGGCCGTCGATCCCGTGACCGCGTGTCACCCGGTAGGCAAAGCGTGCGTCGCGGGGAAGATTTTCGAGGCTGGAATAATGAAATTCATGCGCGGGAATGCTTTCCGTCTCCGCCCACGGATCGATACCGGTCGGGTCGAGACGCGCATACCCGCGCCCGACCGGCCGGTCGTGCATGACCGTGTCGCCCTCGACCACGCCGACCATGGCATGGGTGCGGCCCTGCCACGTGATGCTGCGTGACAGATACATGAGACCGCCGCATTCGGCATAGGTCGGCAGGCCGCCGCGGATGGCGCTGGCGATCTGCGTGCGCAGGGCGACGTTGGCTTCGAGCCCGGCCATGAAGACCTCCGGAAAGCCGCCGCCGATGATCAGGCCGTCGAGTTCCGGGAGCCGGGTGTCGGTGATGAGGTCGAGCGCGATCAGTTCGGCGCCCTGCTCGCGCAGCGTGTCGATGTCCTCGCTGTAATAGAAACCGAACGCGCGGTCGCGTGCGATGCCGATGCGCACTGGATCCCAAACCGTGTCTGGCGTTGCGCGCGGCCCGCAAACGACTTCGGCAACGTCGCCCGCCAAGAGGACGAGACGCGGCAGGTCGACGCTCTGTGCGACGCGGTCGGCCACCCGCGCGATTTTGGCGCGTGCCGCGTCCGCCTCGTTGGCGGGCACCAGGCCCAGGTGGCGTTCGGTGATCGCCATGTCCGGGTCGTGCGGCACGGCGCCGAGGACCTCGATGTCCGTGTAGTGTTCGATGACGGCGCGCAGTTTGCCCTCGTGGCGGCTGCCGCCGACGTGGTTCAGGATCACCCCGGCGATACGCACGTCCCGGTCGAAGGCCTGATAGCCGAGCAGCAACGGCGCGATGCCGCGCGTCATGCCGCGCGCATCGATGACCAGCACCACCGGTGCGCCGAGTCGCTTGGCGAGGGCTGCGTTGCTGTTGCTGCCGTGGAGATCGAGCCCGTCGTAGAGCCCCTTGTTGCCTTCGATGAGACTGATGTCGGCGTCGGTTGCCCAGCGTGCGAAGCCGCCGCTGATTTCCGCGTCGCTCATCATATGGAAATCGAGGTTGTAGCACGGCCGCCCAGCCGCGACGCCAAGCCACATCGGGTCGATGTAATCGGGGCCCTTCTTGAACGGCTGCACGATCGTGCCGCGGGCGCGCAGCGCGGCGCACAGGCCGAGGGTGAGCGTGGTCTTGCCCGACGATTTGTGCGCCGCCGAAATGAACACGCGGGGCTGAGGCGCCCCGCGCGTGGCGGCGTGAAGCGTGGCTTTCGCCACCGTGGCGTTATCGTGCATCACATGGCCGTCGGGTCGTGACCGGCCCGGCTCCTGCTCAATGGCCGAGCTTTTCGACCGTTGCGTCGTCGAGGGCCTCGGGCAACAGGCGCAGCACTTTGACCGCAAAGGTCGTCATGAGGAGCGCGACCGCCACGCCACCCAGGCCGAGGAACAGTTCGGGCATGCTCGGCGTGTACGCATGCACCACGCCGTCGAAGAAGCTGCTCGTGGCCTTGTAGCCGGGGAACATCTCCAGCGGCCAGGCCTGCGCACCGATGATGGTGACATACATCTGCGCCAGTCCGCCGACGATCACCAGCACGGACGCGACGGCCACCCACATGCGGCTGCGCCCGAGGCTGCTCAACAGGATGACCAGCGGCGCAACCCCCCCGAGCCCGACCTGGACCACCCAGAAGAGCGTGGTGATGATCCCGCCGTCGCGCAGAACGAAGGCTTCGACCGCCTGCGCCTTGGCGAAGTACAGGTTGGTCAGGTGGTAGGTTGCGACGAAATAGAGCACCGCAGCGACGAAGACCGCAAGCAGGTTCTTCAGACGGCGCACGAGCGCGTCACCGAGCGGGCGCCCGCTCCAGGCATACGCCGCGAACAGCACGAGGAGGTAGATCGCCAGTCCGTACGCGAACGACATGATGATGAACATCGGCGCGAGCATCGGGGTGCCATACAGTTCGCGCGCGATCAGAAAACCGAACAGCGAGCCGGTACCGGTGGTCAGAATCAGCCGCCACAGGAACGCGATCGTCCCCGCCGCCTTCGAGTAGGCCTTGACCGTGCGGTCGAGCATCGTCCACAGATAGATGCCACCAAAGACGAAAAACCCGGTGTACAGGAACACGTTCCAGGTGAACATCGACTTGAAGTTGAAATGCGTCATCGCGACGATCAGGCGGTCCGAACGCCCCAGGTCGAGCACCAGCACTAGAAGACCGCCGGCCATGAGGCTCAACGCCAGGATCGCCGACAGGGGCGCGAGGGGTTTGTACAGCGGCTTTTCGAACACCGACGCGATCGAGGCGATGTTCAGGGCACCCGACGCCGCAACGATGAGGAACACAGCGAACACGTGGGGCAGACCCCAGACGATCTGGTTATCCATGCCGGTGACGACGTGGCCATGGTGGTGCATGTACACGTAGGCAGCCAGACCGAACAACACGAACAGGGCGATACCGCCCAGCAACAGCCAGTAACCGGCGCTGTCGCCGTCGATTTCACGGTAGGTAATGCTTGCCATAGTGATCAGATTCCGTGGTATCTCACGCCCAGATCGAGCTTCAGGTCCGCGCGGACCTCCTTGGTGGGGATTTCGCGCAGGCGCTTCGCAATCGCGCTGTCGGGGTCGTTCAGGTCGCCGAAAACGAGCGCCCCGTGACCGGCCGCCGTACAGGCTTCGACGCAAGCAGTCGTGCCCTCGCCGCGATCGAGCTTCTGCACGCAGAACGTGCACGATTCGACGCAGCCCACGCCGCGCGGCACGTCGGGCTTCTGGGTGTCATTGAGCGGCTCGTGGACGAGCGAGCGCGCCTTGTAGGGACAGGCCATCATGCAGTAGCGGCACCCGATGCAGATATGCCGGTCGACAAGAACGATGCCGTCCGCGCGCTTGAACGAAGCCCCGGTCGGACACACATCGACGCACGGCGGTTTGGCGCAGTGCTGGCACATCATCGGCAAATTCAGCTGCGTCTGGGTGAGCGGATCCTGCAGCTCCAGTTTGCGAATCCACTGCGGCGCCTGCGTCGGGTGCTGGCTTTCGGCCACAGGCGTCCAGCCGTTTTCCGCGCTGCATGCCTTGACGCAGTCGTCGCAGCCCTCGGCGCACTTGCTGGCATCGACCAGCATGCCCCAGCGCACCGTGCTGCTCACAGGCTCGTCGTCGGCTTTGCCGTGCGCAACCTCATACAACAGGACGCCGGGCGCGATCGCGATGCCTGCCGTCGCGGCCGCGGCCGTCCCGAGGAACTGGCGACGGGCTTTCGAGGCCACCGTCTGCTCGTTGTCGTTCACCGTGCAACCCCCACGATATCCTTCATACCCAAAGCGCGTGTGGCATCCGCGAGCCGCTTGCGCGCGCCGTCGAGCCGCGCCGTTGCCTGTGCCGCCCCTTGCGGTTTGGTCGAATGGCAGTCGAAGCAGTCGATCTTCACCGCCGCATAGGCGTGACAGCTGACGCAAAAGTCGTCCTTCGCCGCGGCCACGCTGCCCGTTTCCTTGCTGGCGTGACAGTCGATACACCCCTTCAGGCTGTACTTCCGGGTGCGGATGCCGAGATGCACGGTCTCGTCGCGATGGTGCTTGAGGAGCTCCATGTGGTTACGCCGCATGAACGCGGTGTCCTCAACGCATCGGTCGCCTTTGGCCGCGCGCTCGATCACGGGCTTGGGGGCGCCTGCCTGTGCCGGCGCGATACCGGCCCAGGCGAGGAACGCCAGCGCGATCAAGGCCCACCGCCTCACACGTTGCCACATGCTTATCTGCTCCCCGTCACTCGCCCATGCCCATGACGATGTAGCCCGTCGGGCACACGTCGGCGCAGATGTGGCAGCCGATGCACTTGGTGTAATCGGTGTCGACGTAACGGCCAACCGTCGGGTTGTCCTTCTTCTTGACCTTGAACACCGCAGTCTGCGGACAGTACACGACGCAGTTGTCGCACTCGAAGCACAAGCCGCAGGACATGCAACGCTTGGCTTCCTCGACGACCTCCTTGTCGCTCAGGCGTTGCAGCCGCTCTTCGAAATTGCCGAGCGCAGCGTCCTTGTCGAGCACGACGACCTTGCGGACGTGGCGCGGAACGTTCGGGAAGTGGCCCAGGAACATCTCGCTATGCGAAATGATGTGGCGTTGCGAGCGGTCCTCGAAGTTATGCAGAATGTCCTTGCGTTCCGACGTGCCCCAGATCTGGCCGTGAATCTCGCTGTACTCGTGGCCGGATTCGAGCCATTTGCGAACTTCGTCGAAGTGATGCACGTCGACCTTGGGACGCTTGTCGAGGTCCTTGCCTTTGAGGAACGCATCGATGCCGTCGACGGCGATCGAGGCATGGCCGATGGCCGTGGTCAGCAGATGCGGACGGATGACGTCGCCACCGACAAAGACCTTGTCCTTGCCAGGGAAACGGTAATTCCTGTCCGCACGGATCAGGCCGTTGTTGTTGTTGAACTGCTCGAGACCGGTGAAATCGACGCCCTGGCCGATGGCGGACACGATCAGATCGGCCGGCAGATCGCGCTCGGTGCCCTCGACGATCTTCGTTTCCTTGCCTTCCATCACGAAGTCGGCGACGCGCAGCGCCGTCGCACGGCCGCGTTCGTCGACCACCACCGCGACCGGGGTGACGCCGCCGATGATCTCGATGCCTTCCTGCAGGGCGTGCTCGACCTCGTGCTTGTTGGCGGCCATCTTGTCCATGGTCGCACGCGACACCAGCACGACCTCGGCGCCTTCGCGGGCGGAAATCGACGCGACGTCCGACGCCATGTGTCCGGCGATGACATTCTCCGGACGCTCATCCGGCGTGCCCGGCTTGGTGATGTTGCCCAGACGGCGGGCGACCGTCGCGACGTCGATCGAGGTATCGCCACCGCCGATCACGACGACGCGCTTGCCGACGTGCTGCAGACGGCCTTCGTTGAAGGCGCGCAGGAACGCGACGGCGGTCACGCAGTTGGGCGCCTCGGCGCCGGGGACGGGCAGCGGTCGGCCGGCCTGGGCACCCATCGCCAGGAAGATCGCGTCGAATTCCTTTTCGATGTCCTCGAAGCTCACGTCGCTGCCGATGCGCGTCTTGAGGCGCGTCTCGACACCGAGGTCGATGATGCGCTTGATTTCCGCGTCGAGCATTTCGCGCGGGGTACGGAAACCCGGGATACCGTAGCGCATCATGCCGCCGAGTTCCTCGTGCTCATCGAAAATGGTGACCGCATGACCGCGCAGGCGCAGCTGGTAAGCCGCGGCCAGACCGGCCGGACCGGCGCCGACGATGGCGACTTTCTTACCTGTATCGGGCGCAGTGGTCGTAAAGCGCATGTTGTTTTCGATACCCCAGTCGCCGACGAAGTGCTCGACGGCGTTGATGCCGACATGGTCTTCGACCATGTTGCGGTTGCAACCGGACTCGCACGGCGCCGGACAGACCCGGCCCATCACGCTGGGGAAGGGGTTGGCTTCGGTGATGCGGCGGAAGGCGTATTCCTGCCAGGTGACGCCAGCTGGCGGCTTCTCGATGCCCCGCACGATGTTCAGATAGCCGCGAATGTCCTCGCCGGCGGGGCAGGATCCTTGGCACGGCGGCGTCGACAAGACGTACTCGGGGCATTTGTGCGTCCAGCTCGACTGGAAGATCCGCTCCTGTGACGAGCGGTAATCGGCTTGGGTCTCGCCCTCTTTATAACGACGCCATGTCAGGCCTTCGGTCTTGGTTTTGTTCGTCGTGACAGCCATGCTGATTCTCCTAAAAACTGCAGATGAAATGAAAACTCAATCGAGTTTGATCGCTTTACTGACCAACTGATGGATACCGCCCACCATGCTCATGTCGAAGCCGTACTTGGGCAAAACCTTGGTGAACTGCGCCTTGCAGATGGCACAGATCAACGCCAGAAAATTGACCTGGTGTTCCTTGACGACGGCGGTCAGGGCCGTCACGCGCGGCAGCGCACCCTTGATGCGGACATCCATCAGGTCATCGGTCAGAAGACCGCCGCCGCCGCCGCAACAGAACGTCGATTCGAAAATCGTGTCCGGGTCCATGTCGTGGTAATTGTTCGCGACCGCGCGGATGAGTTCGCGCGGAATCGTGAACTGGCCGCCCGGCTCGGTTCCCATGCGCGATGCGCGCGCGACGTTGCATGAATCGTGGAACGTGATCACCAGGTCGTCGTTGGCGGACGGATCGACCTTGATGCGGCCGGCCTTGATGAGATCGTTGGTCAACTCGCAGATATGCTGCGGCTGCGGGTAATTGTGGTCGAGCTGCTTTTGCAGTTCGATCGAGAAGGGATCATCGCCGCCGTAGCCGATCCCGGTCAGCGTGTTCCAGAAACTGTAGGCAACCCGCCAGGCGTGGCCGCATTCGCCGACGACGATGCGCTTGACGCCGAGATCGAGCGCAGCATCGCGGATGCGCATGGCCACCTTGCGCATGGTCTCGTAGTTGCCGTTGAACAGGCCGAAATTCCCGGCCTCGGACGCATGACTGGACAGCGTCCAGCTGATCCCGGCGGCATGGAAGACCTTCGCGTAACCGATCAGCGATTCGACGTGGGGCTCGGAGAAGAAGTCTGCCGACGGCGTCACCAGGAGCACTTCGGCGCCCTTGACGTCGAGCGGCAACTTGACGGGCACGCCGGTATCGGCCTCGATATCCTCCTCGAGTCCCGCCAGCGTATCCTCCAGCGCGGGCCCGGGCAGGCCGAGATTGTTGCCGATCCGCTGCACCTTGGCGAGGATTTCGTTCGAATACTTCTGCCCCATGCCGACGTGGTTGAGGATCTCGCGTCCGGCCATGGTGATTTCCGCGGTATCGATCCCGTAGGGACAGAACACCGAGCAACGACGGCACTCCGAACACTGGTGGTAGTAGCTGTACCAGTCGTCGAGAATTTCCCGCGTCAGCGCCTTGGCCCCGACCAGTTTCGGGAACAGCTTTCCGGTCGGCGTGAAATACCGCCGGTACACCTGCCGCATGAGGTCTTGGCGGGCGACCGGCATGTTCTTCGGATCGGCCGTGCCGAGGAAATAGTGGCATTTGTCCGTGCAGGCCCCGCAGTGCACGCAGGCGTCGAGGAAGACTTTCAGCGAGCGATACTTGCCGAGCAGATCGCCCATCTTCTCGACCGCGCGCGCCTCCCAGTCGTCGACCAGCTCGTACGGATAGCCCAGGAATTCCTGCACGTCCTTGCCCGCAGGAAAAGACTTCGCGTGCGCCATCGCGCCGGGTTTGATCTTCGGAATCTCAATGAAATCCTTGACTTCGGGGATTTCCACATCAGCAGCCACGGTGTTTTCCTCTCGACTATGGATCGTTGTGACTGGTCAGCGGGTCTCTTCGAGCCGCGCCGCCCACGCCGCGACATGGCGGTGTTCACGCGGATCGTCGACCTGATTGCGGGTCGGACTGAAGTACAGGCCCGGCGCGTGCAACAGCTTGCTGACGGGAAAGATCACCATCAGCAGCGCGACGGCGCTCAGATGCGCAAGCAGGATCGGGTCTGCCGGCACGGGCTGGACGTCGAAATACATGAGTCCCATGAAAAAGGCCTTGAGCGCGACGATGTCGGTATGCGCGACGAAGGTCATCAACATGCCCGTCAGGCCGATGAAAAGCAGCAAGACGAGCATCAGATAATCCGAGGGCGTCGAAATGTAGCGCACACGGTCGACCACGAAACGCCGCGCGAGGAGGCCGGCCAAGCCGACAACCATCATCAGCGATGCGTACTTGCCAAAGGGTTGGATGATGTCCACCCAAAACCAGACCGGCTGCGTGAAATAGCGGAGGTGCCGCGCGAGAACCAGGAACAGCCCGGCGTGGAACAGCCAGCCGAACAGCCAGATCCACTTGTTCGACTTGAACAGGGACTCGAAAACCACCGTTTCCTTGGCCAGCCGGTAGACGACGCCGGCGCGCGTGGTCGGCGCGGGCGTGGTGGGAATCTTCAGGGGCGCCGGCGTGCGGCTGTAGTCGTAAACCTTGTATCCCAGGCCGAGCAGGAGCAGCGCCGTTGCGGCATAAAACACGGTGGCATAAATGATCGTCAGCGTAGACAAATCCAACTCCCTTGCAACGTATTCGCCTCAAAATAGAGCGCGCGATGGTCAACACGCCCTATTTTGAAACGGCTCTTGCGACCCGTTTCATTCGCTTCCACAAACACCGGGATGGCCATCCCGGGTTTGCGTCAGATACAGCCGGTCGGCTTGGGCAGGCCGGCGATCTTACAGGCCTGCTTCGCGGGGCCGTAGGGGAACAACTCGTACAGGTACTTGTTGTTGCCCTTTTCGGGGCCGAGCTTCTTGCCGATCGCCTTGGTCAGAACGCGAACCGCGGGCGCGATCTGATACTCGGCGTAGTAATCGCGCAGGAAGTTGACGACTTCCCAGTGCGCCGGGGTCATCTCGACTTTTTCCTGCTCGGCCATGTACTTGGCCACGTCTTCGTTCCACTGCGACAGGTCGACCAGATAGCCTTCCTCGTCAACTTCGATATCCTTGCCGGCAATATTCACCGTGGGCATAGCAACACTCCTTGAAAAGTTAAATTACAGCCAAGATTGGCAGTTACGGTGTTCCGTGACCAGATCCACGAAACCGCCATAGTCCACCACACTCACTCCATCCAGAACCCGGCCGGACATGCCACGCGCCGCGAGGTCGGGCCCCAGCACATACACCTTGAGACTTTCGCCTGCCGCACGGATCTTGCTTTCTGCCGGATTGCCCTTGGTGGCGGCGTACACGGCATCCTCGATCAGCAGGACCGCAGACCCCTTCGTCGCCATCCGCAGGCAGCTATCGAGCGAGCTGCGCTCGCTCGCGGATTTGTTCACGATATGCAACATTTGCGCTTTCCTCAGAAACTGATGACGACGTCCTGCTCGGCCATGAGATTGGCCATCTCGTCGACCGACAGCACGTTGACATCGACGATCAGGTCATCTGCCGTCAGGCCGCGCGCATCCAGCGAGGCCTGGTCGACATAGAGTTTCTCGATGTCGTACCCTTCCAGGGCACGATAGGTCTTGGAAAAGTCCTTGACCTCGATGCCCTTGGTGTCGACCCCCTTGACCAGCTGATACACGCCGTCGTCGGTGAAGACCAGGCTGACATCCTGGTCGAACGCCGCGGTGATCAGCACGACCTCCAGCCCTTCGAGCGCGTACACCGTGCCGTGCGGCGCCTTGCGGTTCAGAAACATGAACTTCTTGACGATGCCGGAGCCGTCGTCTTCCATCTCCATCTCGCTCATTCCGTCAACTCCTCAATCACCGAACGTCACGAGACGATCGAATTGAATGCCCATCTCGACCAGCTGGCCAAGCCCCGAAATGCGGAAACCCGGCGCCAGGATTTCGTCCTTGATGCCCCGGCGCAGCGCGGCGGCGACACACACCACAAGGTCGATGCCGTGTTCTTCGGCCAGTTTCGACCAACGCGCGCTGACGTTGCGGTCGTCCTGCGGTGGCTCGGCGAGGCGATTCGAGTTGTTGACGCCGTCGTGATAGAAGAATACACGCGGCACTTTGTGGCCCTTCTCGATCGCGGTGCGCGCGAACAGGTACGCCGAGTCGCTCGCCTCGTGCGTGTAGGGCCCTTCGTTGACAAGAATACCGATTTGCATTTCCCGCTTACCCTGAGTCTCGTTATTTCCAGACACCCCGTCGCTCCCGGCTCAAGCCGGGAGCCGTACGCATCAGAACCGGATGTGTGCGGACGCGTTGAGGTTGTAGCGACCGCCGCGCCAGTTGTCGATGTGATACTTGGTGAACGGCAGGCCGGTTTTTTCGAAGAACGCGGGCCAGCCGATCCGGTCGATCCAGTCGATCATGCGCTCCCACGGCTTGCCGTCGGCCTTGTAGGTCGCGAGGATCTTCTTGACCACTTCGGCAACCTCGGGCCAACGCGGCGGGTTATTGGGGAGACCCGATGCGACCAGCTTGTGGAAGGTCGGCTTGGAACGGGCGTTCGAGTTCTTGCCACCCACCCAGATCGCGATCTTGGAATGCACGGGGTCGTTGATCTGCATCGGCGGGCAGGGCGGGAAGCAGGCGCCGCAGCAGATGCACTTCTTCTCGTCGACTTCCAGCGAGGGCTTGCCGTTCACCAGGGCCGGACGGATCGCAGCCACCGGGCAGCGCGCAACCACGGAGGGACGCTCGCACACGTTGGCGACCAGATCGTGGTTGATCTTCGGCGGCTTGGTGTGCTGGACGATGATGGCGATGTCCGCCTGGCCGCCGCAGTTGATCTCGCAGCAGGAGGTCGACAACTTGACGCGGTTCGGCATTTCGCACTTGACGAACTCCTCATAGAGCTCGTCCATCAGCGCCTTGACGACGCCCGATGCGTCGGTGCCGGGGATGTCGCAGTGCAGCCAACCCTGCGTGTGGGCAATCATGGAGACCGAGTTGGCGGTGCCGCCGACCGGATAACCCGCTTCGGTGAGCGCCTTGATCAGCGGCTCGACCTTGGCGCCATCGGACACCATGTATTCGATGTTCGAACGCGCGGTGAAACGCACATAGCCGTCACCGTACTTGTCGGCGATGTCCGCCAGCTCGCGGATGGTGTAGTGATCCATCTGGCGCTGGGTTCCGGCCTTCACGGTCCAGATTTCGTCGCCGGATTCGGCGCGGTGGTAGAGCACGCCCGGCTTGGGATGGCTGTGGAAAACCCATTTCCCATAGTTTTTGACCATCACCGGGTGCATGTAAGGCATCGGATCCGGTGCACCGGATTCGATCGGCTGACGTAGTTCTGCCATTGTCAATTCTCCAACGAGTGAAATTCCATGAACCCCGGCGGGAGCCGGGGCTTGAACCTGTTACGGGAATCAGGCAGCGGATTTCTGCTGCTTGTACTCCTCCCACTTCGCGACCTGCTCGTCCCAGTCGTCCGAGCGGAAGTAGGGGTTCATCCGCGGCTGGCTGATCATGTTCGGGTCGATCGGGATGTCGAGACCTTCGAGGAAATTCGCGAGCCCGATACGCTCGATCATTTCGCCGGTACGCTCGTGCTCCAGCGCGTTTTCGGCAAAGAAGTCGAGGATGTTGCGCGCCAGTTCGTTCAGCTTCTCGAAGTCCTCGTCGGATTCGAGCTTCATGAACGGGATCACGACGGTGCCCATGGTCGCGCCGATTTTCAGCACGCCCTTGCCGCCGACCAGGATGGTCACGCCCTTGTCGTTACCGGGCAGCAGGCCGCCGGGGATGACGTTCAGGCAGTGCATGCAGCGCACGCAGTTCTTGTTGTCGATGCACAGCGTGTTGCCGTCGCCCAGCTTGGCGGCGGAAACGTGCTCGCTGGGCTGGAACTTGTCGCTGGCGACGAGGGTGATCGCCTTGGTCGGGCACTTGCTGATGACGTCGTTCACCAGATCGTTCATGCCATGGGCCTTGTAGTAGGCCTGAACCAGTTCCTCGTTGACGCGGATATTGTCACGCCAGGTGCCGATGGTCGCCATGTCGGAACGCTGGATGGCGTTGACGCAGTCGTTCGGGCAGCCCGAGAACTTGAACTTGAATTTGTAGGGCAGCGACGGACGGTGCATGTCGTCGAGGTTGTTGTTGATGACGGTGCGCAGGGCCTTGGCTTCGTCATAGCAGGACATTTCGCAACGGGCCGCGCCGACGCAGGACATCGAGGTACGCAGGGCAGGGCCGGCGCCACCGAGGTCGAAGCCCATTTCGTTCAGCTCGTCGAAGGCTTTCTGGACGTTTTCGGTTTTGATGCCCTGGAACATGATGTCGCCGGACTGGCCGTGGAAGGCGATCAGACCGGAGCCGCCGTTCTTCGACCAGACGTCGCACATCTTGCGCAGCAGGTCGGAGGTGTAGTGCATGCCGGCAGGCGGCTGCACGCGCAGGGTATGGAACTCGGCCGCTTCGGGGAACAGCGGGTTGCCGTTTTCGTCCTTCAGCTCGGTGAAGCGGGGGATCACGCCGCCGCCATAGCCGAACACGCCGACCGTACCGCCCTTCCAGTAGCCGAACTTGGTCTTGTAGGAGGTTTCGAGTTGACCCATGAGGTCAACCATCATGTCGTTTTCTTTCGCCAGACGCTTGAGGCCGGTCACGAAACTCGGCCACGGGCCTTTCTCGAGCTCGTCCAGATTGGGCGTATCAATCATTTGCTTTGCCATCTTCTTCTCTCCTAGAACATTTCGAAATGCCCGTAAGCCCTATGGCCCACGGTATCCCAGCATCGTAAGTTCCGCAGCGCCCCCGCGGCAATCATTCCGATGGGTAAGCGAACCAACCCGTTTCGGCAGCCCAGACCCTACCCGAAAGGAGTAGGGCCGTTTCCCCAAGTTGGGAATGCTTTCTTGGCCGCAACGGTGCCACAGTATGGGTCGCCCGGCAGGAACAGATTTTTCGGTTTCCGGTGGCAGGCGTTTGCCCATTAGCGTATAAGAAGATACTCCAGGACGCAAGGGAAAGCCCGGAGAGCGACCGTTGATGTTGGCGCTTTCGCCCCCATCTCATGCACCACGCGCCAATTATTTCGAGCAGCCATATGCCTGATATCACGCCGATCGACAAAATGCGGCTGCCTTTCGGCGGCCAGGAAATCGAGTTCCAGCACCTCACGCATGAGGCCGGCGGGGTGCCCTTTCTGCGCGTGCGCATCCGCGAGAACAAACGCTTTACGATCTTTGACGTCGACCCGGCCAGCGCCCAGAAGTGGGGCGAGATCATGCTGCAATGGGCGGCAGCAAACGCGGGAGATCATCGGTGAGCTGGGCAGGCTGGCCGGAAGACCGGCCGGAGGAATACGTCGCGCGGATGATCGACGTCCAGTTCGACCTGACCGGAACGACGATCCCTGCCGACAGCGCGCTGGCGCTCGCCGAGGCCCTGGAGCGGGCGCTGCCCTGGCTCGGCGAGGATCCGGCCACGGGCATCCAGCACCTGAAGGGCGCGGCGACGAACACCGGCGACACCACGCTCAGCATCAACCGGCGCACCAAGCTGTTCGTGCGCGTACCCAAGGCGCGGGTTGCCGACCTGACGGCGCTGGTGGGCCAGACCGTCATGCTCGACGGTCATCCGCTGGTCATCGGCGCGTTCAAGACCCGCGAGTTCACGCCGTTCGCGAACATCTACGCGCATTTCGTCGAGACCGGCAGCGCAACCGAGGAAGATTTCGTGCGCGATATAATGCACGAGCTGGACAGCCGTTTTCACCTGCATTGCGGTTTCATTTGCGGCCGACAGCAAACTTTGAGGGGTCCACGCGGGCCCCTCTACGGCTACAGCCTCATGTTGCACGATGTTCCCGTTCACAAGTCGCTCCAGATCCAGGATGAAGGGCTGGGGCGCAACCGTTTGTTAGGCTGCGGGATTTTCATTCCGCATAAATCCATCGCACCGGTCGTCCCGGTGAATCATTGAAGCGAAGAAAGGAGTCAAGAAATGCCCTACGTCCTCAACGGCGAAGAACTGGAAACCGACGACGAGAATTTTCTCGTCGAACCCAATTTCAGCGAGGAGATCGTTCAGGTGATCGCCGACGCCGAAGGCATCAAGCTGACCGATGAGCACTGGATGGTGATCAACTACATGCGCGACAAATACCGCGAGGACGGCCATACGCCGAACTTCCGCAACATGGTCGCGGAGCTGGACGAACTGCACCCCGGTGTGGACTGGAAGAAAAAGCTCTACGAACTCTTCCCGCTGGTCCCGGCGCGTCAGTCGGCTCGCATCGCCGGCCTGACCAAGCCGTTCGGCAAGGGCGGTTACTGAATCACGCGTCCGTCCCGCCGCGTCTGGCGCGGGGCGGGCTCGGGACAGCACAGCATGTTCATCAATACGATCGTTTCCACCGAAGACCTGGCGGCGCACCTGGATGACCCCAACTGGGTCGTCCTGGATTGTCGCTTCACGCTCACCGACCCCGAGGCGGGGCGCCTGGCCTACGCCCGGGACCATATTCCCGGTGCGCGCTATGTCCATCTCGACGAGGACCTCTCGGCGCCGGTCGGCCCGGCGACCGGCCGCCATCCGCTGCCGGACCCCGCGGTGTTCACCGAGAAGCTCTGCAACTGGGGCGTCGGGGTCAACAGGCAGGTCGTCGTCTACGACGACAGCTATGGCTCCATCGCCGTTCGCCTGTGGTGGATGCTGCGCTGGCTGGGGCACCCGGGAGCCGCCCTGCTCGACGGCGGCTATCCGAAATGGACACGCGAGAAGCGGCCTGTGACGGCGGACGTGCCCGCTGCGCACAAGGCCAACTGCGCTTGCCTGCCGGAACCCAGCCAAGTGGTCGCGGCCGACGAGGTGCTGCACGCCGCACGCAGCGGCGAAGCGCTGATCCTCGATGCCCGGCCCGACCGCCGCTTCAGCGGCGAATTCGAGCCGCTCGATCCGGTCGCCGGGCATGTGCCGGGCGCGATCAACTGGCCTTACGACGAGAATCTCGACGTCGATGGCACGTTTCTGCCGCCCGAGGCCCTGCGCGAAAACTACCAGGCCCTGCTCAAGGGCAAGCCCGCCTGGCAGGTCATCCATATGTGCGGTTCCGGCGTGACCGCGTGCCACAACATTCTGGCGATGGAGATCGCCGGGCTGCCCGGCTCGCGGCTCTACCCGGGTTCATGGAGCGAGTGGATCAAGGATCCCGCGCGTCCGATTGCAACAGGAGAATGATCATGGCGATGCCGATCCGAGTCAAAACCGTTTGGTTCAAAAAAGATGGCGAGCGCAGCGCCGAGGAGATCGCCTCGGCCGTGGCGACCACCATCTGGCGTGTTGCCGACAAGGCGGTCGACAACCTCGGACGCGAAAACTACGACATCATCACGCCGGCGAGGGGCTTCAAGCTGATCGCCGAATTCATCGCCTTCCTCGTGCACTATTGCGACCGCATGGCTTACGGCTCGCTCCCGGCGGAGAAACGGGTCGCCGTTCTGGAAGCGATGAGCCGGCGGCTGGCCGAGGTCATGGAAGAAAACATCATCAGCGTCGTCGGCCCCGACCCGACGCGCAACTACAAGGCCGAGTTCATCGACTTCCTCAATCGGCGCTTCAACGAATACGCCGAGTTCGATTTCCCGGATGACGAGAAAGCCAGTTTCCCGGCATTGCGCTTTCTTGGCCTGCAAATCCGCGACGAGATGGAGGAGCGGGACAAGACCTGGGTGATGGACCAGATCATGGATATCGAGATGCCGGAAATGATGGGCACGGTGCGCAAGAGCTTCAAGGGCCTGCTCTCCGACGCGCCGATCAAGCGCGGGTTCGGCTCGCCCGACGCACTGCCGCCGGAATGACATCGCCGTTCGACCTCGCCGCCGACAGTGCGTACCGCGCCTGGCGCGACGCGAAGCTCGCCGCCTACCCGAAGCATATCGAGGAGCTCGTCGTTCCGGTCCGCGATCCCTGCGCGCTCGACGATCGCGAGCGTGCGTCCCTTGCCAGCCGTTGCCAGCGCGCCAACATGGCGATCTACCGCGCACCGGCCGAGAACGCGCACGACAAGGCCCTGCCCCACCGGCTCGCCAGCCAGCTCGGCCTGAACCGGATCGAAGGAAACTACCTCGCCGACGAGGATGGCTTGTCGAGCATCACGCCGAGCGATTCGTCCGGCGTGCGCGGCGAGTACATCCCTTATACCCACAAGCCGATCAACTGGCACACCGACGGCTACTACAACGCGCCCGAACGGCGCATTCTCGGCATGCTGCTGCATTGCGCCCAGGACGCCGTGTCAGGCGGCGAGAATGCGCTGCTCGACCACGAGGTCGCCTACATCCAACTGCGCGACGCGAACGCGGACTTCATCGCCGCGCTGATGGCGACGGACGCGATGACCATCCCGGCGCGCATGGACGAAGACGGGGTCGCTCGGCCCGCCCAGTCGGGGCCGGTGTTTGCCGTCGACGCGCACGGCGGGTTTCTCACCATGCGCTACACGGCGCGCACGCGCTCGATCGTGTGGAAGAACGATGCCGTCACGCAGGCGGCGGTGCGCACGCTCACGCAAATCCTCAACGACTCGGAATACATCCTGCACGCCCGGCTCGAACCGGGGATGGGGCTGGTGTGCAACAACGTCCTGCACACGCGCAGCGCGTTTGTCGACCGCCCCGACCGGCGGCGTCTGCTTTACCGCGGCCGCTACTACGACCGCATCGCGATTTCGTCACGCGCGGCATGAAGCCGCGCGCCGCGCGTCAGAACAGCGACGCTGCGAGCACCGACAAGAGGCTGATCCAGGCCCACACGATCAGCCCGACGACGAGCACCATGGGGAAATTCTGAAAGGTCAGAAACTTCTTCATTGCGATCTCCAAAAGCTTGTGAATCGATTCAAGCGATGATATCCGTTCGGGTTCGAGATCATACGTCGCGGCGCCCGCCGCCGGAACCCGGCAGGCGCGGATCGTCGTCATCGAGCAGAATACGTTCCGCCGGGCCTTCGAGGTCGTCGAACTGACCGCTGCGGATCGACCAGAAAATGCCGGCGATGATGAGCACGACGAAGACACCCGAGAGCAGGAACAAAAAGCCCATCACGCCGCTCACTTGCCGACGACCTCCAGCGTCTCGGTATAAAGCAGCTGACCGCGCTCACTGACGCGCACCTCGATCAGCCAGCGGCCGACGCCCGGCAGGTCGAGCACGCCGCTGTATTCGCCCGGTGCCGTCGCTGCCAGCGCGCCGCGCGCGGCAGCGCTTGCCGCGCCGGGACGCGCGAGCGTGTAATCGACGGCAAGACCGGCGACCGGCAGCCCCGTCCGGTCGCGAACCCGAACCGTCACGCGGGGCTCCCAGGAGACCTCGCCGCCAAGGTCGGCGATGTCGACCTGCCACCCCCGTTCCGCGAGCGCGTGGGCCGTCTTCAACGCCGAGGAGACGGGCTTTGCCGCTTCCTCACCGTGCGCGACGACGCCGGAAAAGCCGGTGTGGACCGGGCTGCGGCCAGCGCCGGGAAACCACCAGCGGGCGATCGGCTGCGGCAGGCCGCGGGTTGAAACGTAAAGGAGCGCAGCGTTGATGAGGGCGAGAAGGGCGAAAAACCCGATCAGCACACGCGGCGCCCAGTGCAACCGGCCGCCCCGCGCCCGGTACTGCTTCCAGACGTAGAGCAGGAAGCCCGTCGCGAGAAATACCGACACATGCATGGCGGCGACGTCGAGCCCGGGCCAGTCGCCGGCAATGCGGATGAAGTAGATCAGCAGGGGGACGCCGCTGGCGACGATGACCCGGCCGAGCGGCGTGATCTGCCTGACGAGGCCGGTTGCGGCGTACAGGACGAATACCAGCAGCAGCCCGCCGAAGAGTGTCGCCAGGGTCGTCATCGCCCGCCACCCGGCGTATCGAAACGGACGGCTTCGGTCATGGCCTCCTGCGGGTGACCGAGCGGCGTGATGCGGATCTCGAATTCCCGCGTCCGGGCCGCGACTTGCGGGCTCAGGCGGACGCTCGCCTGGACGATCACGGTGTGCCCGGGCTTGACGTCCACCTCGCGGAAGTTGCCGAGGTCCAGCGCGCCATCGGGCAGGCCGACGGCGTCGATGCGATAGCGTTCGGGCCGGCTCGCCTTGCTGGTGATGCGGATCTGGTAGCGGTTGCGGATATCGCCATTGGAGAGAACCACGTACAGCGGCTGGCGCACCTGGGTGACGGCGCGGTCGAAACTGCTCCGGGTGGCGATGCTGTAGACCAGATACGCCGACATCAGGGCCAGTGCCAGCGCGTAGCCGACGACCTTGAGGCGTTTCCAGTGCAGACGCGGTTTACCGGGGACCGGCTGGCGCAGATTGGCCTCCGAATCGTAGCGGATCAGGCCGCGCGGAAACCCGAACGAATCCATGATCGTGTCACACGCATCGATGCACAGGCCGCAGGAAATGCACTTGTATTGCAGCCCATCGCGGATATCGATGCCGACCGGGCACACCTGGACGCACAGTCCGCAATCGACGCAATCGCCCACCCCCTTGGCCTGGCGTTCGTCGCGGGTGCGCAAGCCGGCGCGCGCTGTGGCCCTGCCCTGGCTGCCCTCGCCGCGCCGCGCGTCATAGTGCACGGTGAGCGTTTCGGGCTCGTACATGGCGCTCTGGAACCGGCCGTAGGGGCACACGTAGGTGCAGATCTGCTCGCGCATGAGACCCGCGGCGGCATAGGTCGAAAAAGTGAGCACGCCGACTGTGATGTACGCCGCCGCCGGGGCCGCGCCCTGGAAAAAGCGCACGACGAGATCGGGCGCGTAGCCGAAATACAGGACGAAGGTGAGCGCCGTCCAGAACGAAAACACGATCCACACGGCATGGGTCGCGCCGACCTTGAGCAGCTTTTCCCGGTTCCACGGCTGCCGGTAGAGACGGATGCGCGCCGGACGCTCGCCCTGGATCAGGCGCTCGATCCAGATGAAGAAATCCGTCCAGAGCGTCTGGAAACAGAAGTAACCGCAGAATGCCCGCCCGACCAGCGTGGTCGCAAAGAACAGCAGGATCGCGGCGATGAAGAGCAGAAGCGCCAGCCAGACGACGTCTTGGGGGTAGACCGTCAAGCCGAAGATCAGGAAGCGCCGTCCCGGCAAGTCGAAGAGGACCGCTTGCGATGGCGCGTCGGGACGCGCCCACGGCAGCCACGGCAGAAGAAAATAGACGGCGTACGCCAGGATCAGAACCGCGCTCTTGAAGCGGCGGAAACGCCCTTGGACCGAACGCGGAAAAATGGGAATGCGCTTCTGGTAGAGCGCGAGTTGTTCTTCTAAGCCGGTCTGCATCGTCGATCCAAGTCAAAGAGCCCCGCTAGCGGGGCTCTTGAGTCAGGGCGTCACCCGCGTCCTCAGGGGTTGGACTCACTGTCCGCCGCCGAGTTCGTGGACGTAGACGGTCAGAACCTTGATCTGCTCGGGCGTCAGGCGTTCCGCCCACGCCGGCATGACGCCTTTGTTGAGGCCTTTTTCGATGACACTGCGTATCGCCGCGAGCTTTCCGTTTGCCGTGTCGGCCCCGGGAACGTCAGCCCACAGCCAGATCTTGTCGGTCAGGTTCGGCGCGCCGATCTCTTTGCGGCCCTTGGCGTCGGCACCATGGCAGTAATAACAGGCCGCCGTTTCGGAATGGAAAAGCGCATCGCCGGCGCGCGCGCGCGCCGCGTCGTGCTCGATTCCCGACAAACTGGCGACGTAGTGCGCAAGGTCGGTGATCTGCTCCGCGTTCAGCACTTCGCCGAAAGCCGGCATGTAGGCACGGCGGCCACCGACCAGCGTCTCGTGGATCTTCTCGTAGGTGCCGCCATAGAGCCAGTCGTCATCGGTCAGGTTGGGAAAGAAGCCGATCTTGCCCTGCCCACCCGACTGGTGACAGGGCGCGCAGTTGTCCGAGAACAGCGCCTTGCCCGCAGACAACACGAAACCGTTCATTTCCGGGTCTTTCGCGATCTGCTCGTACGGCATGCTGGCAATCTTGTCGAAATAGGGCTTCTGCTCGCGCGCTGCACGGTTGAGGTCCTCCATCAGCAGGGCGCGGGTGTTCCAGTGGTGGGTGACCGTCTCGCCGTGGTCGTTGACGTAGGTGATGTTGGAAACACCCCCGAAAAAGCCTTTGCCGAAAGGCCAGGACGGATAGATGATCCAGTAGACGATGGCAAAGACGATGGTGACGTAGAACGTATACACCCACCAGGTCGGCAGCGGATTGTTGAACTCCTGCAGGTCGCCATCCCAGGCATGACCGGTCGTTTGCACCGTTTGCGATTGCAGTTTTTGTTCTTTCATTGCTTTTCCTTGGGTTCGTCCGCGTCATCGAGAAAGGGCATGTCGCGGTACGATTCAAGCCGCTCGCCGCGTTTGCGGTTGCCATAGACGTACAGCACGATGCCGACGAAGGTCATGAAAAAAATGAGCAGCGCGACCGGCTTGGAATGCTCCGGCTTGGCGATCCAAAGCAGCCACTCCATCACGCCTCCCTAGCGATACTTGACGAATTCGTCGTCTTTGTATTTGTTGAAATCGACCATCGTGCCCAGCACCTGCAGGTAGGCGACGAGGGCGTCCATTTCGCTCACACCCGCCTTGTCACCATCGTAGTTGCCAAAGTTCGCCTGCTCGATGAGGTTCTTCTGCGCGTCCGGGATATGCAGTTCCTTGGCGACGGTCTCGCCGAACTTGGCGACATTGGCCTTGTATTCGGCCTCGGTCAGCGAATACGGCACCCCGACGTTGCGCAGCGCCTTCATGCGCAGGGCGACGTCCGAGATATCGAGCGGCGTACTCAACAACCAGGGGTAGTTGGGCATCACCGACTCCGGCACCATCGAACGCGGCGCAATCAGGTGCTGCACGTGCCAGGCGTTGGAATACTTGCCGCCGACGCGCGCCAAGTCGGGGCCGGTACGCTTGGAGCCCCACTGGAAGGGATGGTCGTACTGCGATTCGGCGGCCAGCGAATAATGCCCGTAACGCAGCTTTTCGTCGCGGAACGGGCGGATCATCTGCGAATGGCAGAGGTAGCACCCCTCACGCTGATAGATGTCGCGGCCGCGCAGCTCGAGCGGCGTATAGGGCCTCACGCCGTCGACCTTCTCGATGGTCTTGTCGATGAAGAACAGCGGCGCGATTTCCACCAGGCCGCCGACGCTGATCGCCAGCATGACCAGGACCAGCATCAGACCGATGTTGGTCTCGACCCATTCGTGTTTGAAGTTGATGTTCATGGTTTCGCTTTCGGCTGATCAGGCACCCGCCCGCGCCATCTTGGCCGCGAGTTTGGCGTCGAGCGCGGCGGCTTCGCGCACACCCTGGCGGATGGTCATGAGCATGTTGTACGTCATGATCACGGCGCCGGTGAGGAAGAATGCGCCGCCGATCGCGCGCATGGCATAGAACGGATGCATCGCCGCGACCGACTCGACGAAGGAATACTGCAGGTTGCCGAACTGGTCGAACGCGCGCCACATCAGACCCTGGGTGATGCCTGAAATCCACATCGCGACGATGTAGAGGACGATGCCGATGGTCGCCAGCCAGAAATGGACCTCGACCAGCTTCTGGCTGTATACCTTGGTATTCCACAGGCGCGGGATCATGTGGTAGAGCGAACCGAAGGAGATCATCGCCACCCAGCCGAGCGCGCCGGAGTGCACGTGGCCGACGGTCCAGTCGGTGTAGTGGCTCAGGGCGTTGACTTCCTTCAGCGACATCATGGGCCCCTCGAAGGTCGACATGCCATAGAAGGACAGGGCGACGATCATGAAGCGCATCACCGGATCGGTGCGCAATTTGTCCCACGCGCCGGAGAGCGTCATGATGCCGTTGATCATGCCGCCCCACGACGGCATCAGGAGCAGGATCGAGAACGCGGCGGCGAGCGACGACGTCCAGTCGGGCAGCGCCGTCCAATGCAGGTGATGGGCGCCGACCCACATGTACATGAAGCTCAACGCCCAGAAGTGCACGATGGAGAGGCGATACGAATAGATCGGCCGGCCGGCCTGCTTGGGAACGAAGTAATACATCATCCCGAGGAAGGCAGCGGTCAGGAAGAAGCCCACGGCATTATGGCCATACCACCACTGCATCATGGCGTCCTGCGTCCCCGAGAAGAGGCTGTAGGACTTCATGGAGAACAGGCTCACCGGCATGGCGAGGTTGTTGAAGGTGTGGAGCAGCGCGGTCGCCAGGATGAAGGCGAGGTAGAACCAGTTGGCGACATAGATGTGCGGCTGTTTGCGACGCATGATCGTGCCGACGAAGAGAATCAGGTAAACGACCCACACCACCTCGACAAGGAGGTCGATCGGCCATTCCATCTCTGCGTATTCGCGCGACTGCGTGTAGCCCATGACGTAGCTGATGTCAGCCAACACGATGACCGCCATCCAGCCCCAGAAGGTGAACGTCGCCATGCCATCAGAAATGAGGCGCGTCTGGCAGGTGCGCTGAACGACATAGTAGGACGTGGCGAAGAGCGCCGACCCGCCGAAGCCGAAGATCACGGAGGTGGTGTGAACGGGCCGGAAGCGGCCAAAGGAAAAATACGGGCTGTCGAAATTGAGGAGCGGCCAGGCGAGCTCGGAGGCGATGTACACGCCGACGAACATGCCGATGACCGCCCAGACGAGGGACATCACGGCAAATTTCTTGACGATGTCGAAGTTGTACTGCTCTGCGCTCGAATACGTGGTGACAGCCATGCGATGCTCCTGGAACGCCGTATCGACCGGGTGATACAGCATATGCTGATATTGTTGCGAAGACAGAAAATTATACGGGCCGACGCCGACCCTTGGCAAGCCGCCTAACCGGCGAGCAGCAGCCTGAGATCGTGCGCGATGGCATCCGGTCCGCTTCCGTAAGGGATGAGCAGACGAAGACGGCCGTGGGTGTCGTAAACGTAGGTCCCGGCACTGTGGTCGATCAGATAGTCATCCGGGCCCTTGATCGCCGTTTTCTGGTAGACGACCTTGAATTCCTGCGCCAGCGCCGTAAGGTGCGCCGGGTCCGTGTAGAGGCCCAGAAAGCTCGGGTAAAAGGCCGGGACGAACTGCCGCAGCAGTTCCGGCGTGTCGCGTTCGGGATCGACGGTCACGAACAGGACCTGGACCCGGCCGGCATCCGGGCCGAGGGATTTCAGCGCCGCAGCGAAATCCGCGAGCGTCGTCGGACAGACGTCCGGGCAATGGGTGTAGCCGAAGAAGATCGCCACCACCTTGCCGCGGAAGTCGGCGAGGCTGCGCGGCCGGCCATTGTGGTCGGTAAGGCGAAAATCGCGGGCGAACGCCGCGCCCGTGATGTCCGTGGCGACAAACCGGGGCGCGGGTGGCGCAGCCTTCTGGCAGCCGCCGATCAGGAGCAGGGCGGCGAGCAGGAGCGCGGCGCGGCGCATCATCCCTTGACCGGAACGAACAGCTCGCCCGGCATGTCGGCCAACCGGTACTTGCCACTGACGACGGCTTTTGCGAGCTTTTCCAGCGTGGTTTCCTGAAGGAGGTTGATAATTTTCTTCTTCACCGGGATCCAGCGGAAATGCAGCGGGCAGGCGGTTTCGTCGCTGCATTTCTTGAGCCCCAGGAGGCAACTCTGGGTGAATGCGGAACCTTCGGTCAACATCAGGATTTGCATCAGGGTGATCTTCTGGCCCTCCTCCCGAAGGCAGAAGCCGCCGAGCCGGCCGCGAAACGAATACAGGATGTTGCCCTTGGCCATGCTCTGGAGAATCTTTGCCAGATAGGGCGCCGGCACACCGAGTTTGGCCGCGATGTCGCGGTTGAGGACCGGCGTTGCCGGGGGCTGCGTCGCAATGTAGATCAGCGCCTGGACGGCATATTGGCTGGTGCGCGAGAGGATCATGCGAGCTTCCGGATAGAAATGTCCCGGATCGCAATATAAAACAATGCCGTCCCGATATCCAGTGTGCTGAATCAGAGCTGCTATATCAGAGCGGGACGCGGAGATAATGATCGACCAGCATCACCGCGAACAGCAGGCTCAGGTACCAGATCGAATAACGGAAGGTGGCGCGCGCCAGCGCGTCGCTGTAGTGGCGGTAGAGGCGCCACGCGTAGGCGATGAAGACGCCATCGAGGAGCAACGCGCCGGCAAGGTAAATCCAGCCGGCCATGCGCGTCGCCAGCGGCAGAAGCGTGACCGCGGCGAGCAGCAGGGTGTAGAGGAGCACGTGCAGGCGCGTGTACGCCTCGCCGTGGGTGACGGGCAGCATGGGCAGGCCGGCCTTGGCGTACTCGTCCTTGCGATACAGCGCCAGCGCCCAGAAGTGCGGCGGCGTCCAGGCGAAAATGATGAGAAAAAGCAGCAAGGCGTCGTGGTGCACTTCGCCGGTTGCCGCCGCCCAGCCGAGCACCGGCGGCATGGCGCCGGATGCGCCACCGATGACGATGTTCTGGGGCGTGGCCGGCTTGAGCAGCACGGTGTAGATGACGGCGTAGCCGACGAAGGTGGCGAGCGTCAGCCACATCGTCAGCGGATTGACGTAAACGTACAGCAGATAGAGCCCCAGAGCGCCGACGGCAGTGGCGAAGACGAGCGTCTGCAGGCGCGTCAGTTCGCCCCGCGGCAGCGGCCGCGCCCGCGTGCGCGCCATCGTCGCATCGATCTTCTGCTCGATGAGGCAGTTGATGGCGGCCGCCGCACCGGCGACCAGCCCGATCCCCGCGGTACCGGCGACCAGCACCTGCCAGCCCGGCCAGCCCGGGACGGCAAGGAACATGCCGATGACCGCGGTGAAGACGATGAGGCTCACGACCCGCAGCTTGCAGAGCGCAAGGAACTGCTGGCAGCGGCAGCCGGCCCAGGCGAGCGTCAGGCTTTGCGGCACGTCAGTTCCTTCGCAACCGGAAATTGAGCATCACCATGGCCACCAGGAGCAGCGCCGCACCGGCGTTGTGCAGGACGGCCAGGGCAAGCGGCAGGCCGAACACGACGTTGCCGATGCCGAGGAGAATCTGCAAGGCCAGGAGGCCGCCGAGGATGGAGGCGCTGCCGCGAAAGCCCGCCACGCCGGCCAGCCGCGCGGCCAGCACGCCGAGGAACACGGCGACGACGAGCGCCATCAGGCGATGCGTCCAGTGAATCGCGGTCAGCGCCGCTATCGGCAGCAGTTCGCCGCTCGCGGTGTAACCCAGTTCGCGGCGCACGGAGAACGCCTGGGCAAAATCCGTCGCCGGCCACCACTGCCCCTGACAGGTGGGAAAGTCGGGACACGCCAGCGCGGCGTAATTGCTGCTGACCCAGCCGCCCAAGGCGATCTGCACGGCAACCAGCGCAAGCCCGATTGCGGCAGGGCCGCGCAGATGCTCGGCGCGCGCATAGTAAACGGGCTGCGCCGGGCGGGCCTCACGCAACCAGAGCCAGGTGAGCAGAGCGAGCGTCGCCATTCCGCCCAAAAGGTGCGCGCTGACGACGACGGGCTTGAGCCGCTCGGTGACCGTCCACATGCCGAGCAGCGCCTGGAAGACGATCAGCGCGGCAAGCGCCGCCGGCAGGCCGATCCCGCCGCGCACCTCAGCGCGCTGCCAAAGCGTGAGACCGAGGATGGCCATGACCAGAAGGCCCAGGGTGCCGGCGAGATAGCGGTGCACCATTTCCTTCCACGCCTTGGCATGGGATACCACGCCGTGCGGATTGTCCCTGAGCGCGGCGTCGATTTCGGCGGACGCATGATGGGGCGTGAGCTTGCCATAACAGCCCGGCCAGTCGGGACAGCCGAGGCCGGCGTCCGACAAGCGCACGTAGGCGCCCAGCACGATGACGCAGAAGGCGAGCAGGAGCGCCGTGAGGATCAGTTTCCGGTAGAACGTCATGGTCAGCCGATCATCGACGCCTTGAGCAGCAGGTTGAGGTCTTTCATCATGCGCTTGGGGTCGACCGGATCGGGAAAGCGCATCATCAGATTGCCGAGCGGGTCGATGAGAAAAATCGGCCGCGCCGCCGTATCCTGCAGAAAGAAGCGCGCGGCGAAAGCCGCGTCGTCCGGACGCCAGACGATGAGCCCGGGATGCGCCGCCAGCAGCGCCGGTTCGGGAACACCCGCGTCGCTCACGACCCACAGCCGTTCGATGCGTTCCTGGTCCTTGCCCTGCGCCGTGCGCACCTGGCGCATGAAATACAGCTGACGGGCGCAGCGCGCGTCGCACGCTGCCGGCCCGACGAGCACCATCACCCACTTGCCGCGCAGCCGGTCGAGCGCGAACGCCCTGCCGTCGGACGTCCTGCCCGTGGCCGCCGGTAACGGCGCGACCGGCAGGAGATCGCCGTAATTCCTGTGCGTCGCGGGCCGCATACCGACATAGGCAAGCCATGCCGCGACCATGGGCGCGGCAAAGAAGGCGAGCAGCAGCAGGAATTTGCTTCTGGCCGTCATTCCGGTGGACTCCGTTTCACGCGTTCCAGATTGAGCACGACCCAGAGCACGGCGAGCGTGGCGGCGAGCCCGTACCACTGCAGCGCGTAACTGACATGCATGGCCACCCCGGCATCGGCGCGCGGCCACTCGCGGACCAGGCCATCGCCGGTGTCACTGGTCTGCTGGATGACGACCGGGTCGAGCGCCAGCCCCGTCGCCCTCGCATAGCGCGCAAAATCGAGGTTCTGCCACACCCGGCCTTGCGGGGAGGCTGGGCCGATCTCCAGGTAGCGGCTGCGGGGGTCGATGGCGATTCCCTCGATGGTCACAGGACCGGTCGGCGTGTTGACGTGCGGCAGTACGTCCCGGTTCGGCCCCGCGGCGATCCAGCCCCGGTTGACGAGCACGTGGCGCGCCGCGCCGTCGATGCGCAGGGGCGTGAGGACGTGATAGCCCGCAACCCCGCGATGGATCCGGTTGTCGATGAGGATTTCGTGCTGCGTTTCGAAAACCCCGCTTGCCCGCACGTGGCGGTAGAGGAGCGCGTCCTTGTCCGCGGGCGCGCGCGACAGATCGACGGCCTGTCCCTGCGCGCCGGCATCGATGCGTGCCTGCAACGCGCGCTTGGTCTCGGCGCGATGGCTCTGCCAGTTGCCCAGCGCCAGCGTGGCCGCCAAGAAGACCGCGGCGGCGAGCGTCGGCCAAAGGCGGGGCGCGAATCGCCAGGACGCGAACCGGATCTGCATGGCGTTTTTCTGCAAAACCCCGTCGATTGCCCTTAGACTGGCGTTTTCTGCCATGGCTTCGCTGCCGCCTCGATGATGAAACTCTTTGCCTTCGCGTTCATTTTCCTGATCCTCGCCAGCCTGGGAAGCGCACTCTATTATCTGCTGAAAGATCGCGGCCAGAGCGATCGCACGGTCAAGGCGCTGACGGTGCGCATCGCCCTGTCGCTGATCCTCTTCCTGACCCTCATGGCCAGTTACTACTTCGGCTGGATTCCGCAGACCGGGCTGCGGTGAGGCTTGCGGCACCGCAACGAAAAGCCGCGCCTGGGCGCGGCTTTTCGTCATTGGGCACAGGTCAGATCATCCAGTAGACGAGGATGAAGAGCAAGACCCAGACCACATCGACGAAGTGCCAGTACCACGACGCCGCCTCGAAAGCGAAGTGATGCTCGGGCGTGAAATGGCCGGCCAGCGCGCGCAACAGCATGACGATGAGCATCGTCGTGCCGACCAGCACGTGAAAACCGTGAAAGCCGGTCAGCATGAAGAAGGTCGCGCCGTACACGCCGGCACCGAGCGTGAGGCCCATCTCGGTGTAGGCATGGTGATATTCATACGCCTGCAGACCCAGGAAGATCGCGCCCAGCGTGACGGTCAGCGCCAGGCCGAGGATGAGCTGGCCGCGCCGGTTCTTCTTCAGGCCCCAGTGCGCCCAGGTGACGGTGACCCCCGAGGACAGCAGCAGCAGGGTGTTGATGGCGGGAATACCCCAGGCCTGCATCGGTGTGAACTGGTAGCCTTCCTGCGCAAGCCCCGGGCCGACGCTTGGCCAGCCGCCCTTGAAGCCCTGCCAGAGCTGCGCTGCCGTGTCACCCTCGGCAAGCCAGGGAACGGCCAGGACCCGGGCGTAGAACAGCGCGCCGAAGAACGCCGCAAAGAACATGACTTCCGAGAAGATGAACCAGCTCATCGACCAGCGGTACGAGGTGTCGACCTGTTTGTTGAACTTGCCGGCCTCGCTGGCGCGGATCACGTCGCCAAACCAGCCGAACATCATGAACAGCAGGATCGCCACTCCCGCCAGCAGGACCCAGCCGCCCGGTTCGATTCCGCGCAGGGTCATGACGCCGCCGATGGCCATGACCATCAGTGCGACGGAGCCGATGATGGGCCAGTACGACGGCTCCGGTAGGTAATACTTGTCGGTTTGTGCCAGGCTCATGTGCTTCCTCCTCCTTTGCTCTTCTCGATGAAATGCCCACCGGCTCCGCTACAGATAACGCGTAGCCAGAAACACGATCAGCAACAACGTGCCGACGAACAGCGCGGCGCCCAGCAGCCCCGCGACGATGACCTGCGCGGGCTTGAGCGTCTGCGCGTCGACATCGTAATCGCGCCCTTTGCGGATGCCGAAAAAGCTCCAGAAGACGGCCAGCGCGGCGCGCAGGGGTCCGGGTTTTTCAGCCACGGTTGTTCACCTCCGCGCGCGCCGGCTGGGTATCGCTGCGGAAGAACGTGTACGACAGCGTGACCGTGTTGAGGTCGGGTTCGATGTCCGGGTCGAGCACGAAGAGCACCGGCATGCGCCGCCGCTCGCCTGCCGCCAGGGCCTGCGGTTTGAAGCAGAAGCACTCGATCTTCTTGAAATACCGTCCTGCGCGTGCCGGCCCGTAGCTGGGCACCGCCTGCCCGACGATCGCCGTCGGCGCGGTGTTGACGACCTCGTATTCGACCTGCACCAGCTGCCCCGGATGCACCTGGAGCGCGCGCTGCAGGGGCCGGAACTGCCACGCCAGACCCTGGTTGGTGTTGGCGTCGAACTCCAGCGTCACCCACCGGCTGGCATCCACCTGGGTGTTCTTCACCAGGGCCTGCTCGCCGCCGGCGTTCACCCCGGCGACCTCGCAGATCTTGTAATAGAACGGCACCATGGCATACCCGAAGCCGAACATGCCGATGGTCACCACGACCAGTTTGGCGAGCGTGGTCGCGTTCGGCGTCTTCATGCGTCAGCGCAGGCCGCCATAGAGCGTGTACAGGAACAGTCCCAGCGCGATCGCCGCGAGGATGATCGCGGTGCGAACCTTGCGCGCGCTCGTGGCCGGGTCGGTCATGACGATCCTTTCCCTGCGTCAGCGCAGGACCGGCGCGGTTTCGAAGGTGTGATACGGCGCCGGCGAAGGCACCGTCCACTCGAGGCCCTGGGCGCCCTCCCAGACCTGGCTGGTGGCCTTCACGCCGCCGCGGATCGCCTTCAGAACCACGGCCAGGAAGATGAGCTGGCTGAAGCCGAAGATGAACGCGCCGACCGTGGCGATCTGGTTGAAGTCGGCGAATTGCAGCGCATAGTCCGGAATGCGCCGCGGCATGCCCGCCAGCCCCAGAAAGTGCATCGGGAAGAAGGTGATGTTCATGCCGATCACCGACAGCCAGAAGTGCAGCTTGCCGAGCTTCTCGTCATACATGTGACCGGTCCATTTGGGCAGCCAGTAGTAGATGCCGGCAAAGATCGTGAACAACGCGCCCGATACCAGGACGTAGTGGAAGTGCGCGACGACGTAATAGGTGTCCTGCAGCTGGATGTCGACCGGCGCCATCGCCAGCACCAGCCCGGAAAAGCCGCCAATGGTGAACAGGCAGACGAAGGCGATGGCGAAGAGCATCGGTGTCTCGAAGGTCATCGAGCCCTTCCACATGGTCGCGACCCAGTTGAAGACCTTCACCCCCGTCGGCACGGCGATGAGCATGGTCGAGAACATGAAGAACAGCTGCGCCGTGACCGGCATGCCGACCGCGAACATGTGATGCGCCCAGACGATGAAGGACAGGATGGCGATCGATGCCGTGGCGTAGACCATCGAGGCATAGCCGAACAAGGGCTTGCGCGCGAAGGTGGGAATGATTTGCGAAACGATGCCGAAGGCGGGCAGGATCAGGATGTAGACCTCGGGATGGCCAAAGAACCAGAAAATGTGCTGGAACATGACCGGGTCGCCCCCGCCCGCGGCATTGAAGAAGTGGGTGCCGAAGTTGCGGTCGGTGAGCAGCATGGTCACCGCGCCGGCGAGAACCGGCATGGTGGCGATGAGGAGATACGCGGTAATGAGCCAGGTCCACACGAACAGCGGCATCTTCATCATGTCCATCCCCGGCGCGCGCATGTTGAGGATGGTGGTGATGATGTTGATCGAACCCATGATCGACGACAGGCCCATGATGTGGACGGCCAGAATCGTCAGGTCATAGGACATCCCGCCCTGGATGAAGAGCGGCGGATACATGGTCCAGCCGCCGGCGACCGCGCCGCCGGGCAGGAAGAACGAGCCCATGAGAAAGATCGCCGCCACCGGCAACAGCCAGAAGCTCCAGTTGTTCATGCGCGGGAATGCCATGTCCGGCGCGCCGATCATCAGCGGAACCTGCCAGTTCGCGAAGCCGGTGAAGGCGGGCATCACGACGCCGAAGATCATGATCAGCCCGTGCATCGTGGTGAGCTGGTTGAAAAAATCCGGATTGACGACCTGCAGGCCGGGCTGGAACAGCTCGGCACGGATCAGGAGCGCCATGGTGCCGGCCGCGAATAGCATGACGAGGGCGAAGATCAGGTACATCGTGCCGATGTCCTTGTGGTTCGTCGTCGTCAGCCAGCGCGTGAACCCGGTCGGATGGGGGTGGCCATGCTCGATGGCGTGTGCCGCGTCAGACATGTGTTCTCTCCTCTATGACTGTTGAATTCACTGCGCGGCCGGCGCACCGGCCACGGCGGCGGCACCGTGCAGCGCCGCGACCTGGGCCGGCTGCGCCATGTCGCCCATCTTGTTGTCCCAGGCATTGCGCTGGTACGTCACCACGGCAGCGATGTCGGCGTCGGAAAGCTGCTTGCCGAACGCCGCCATGGCCGTGCCGGGACGGCCATCGAGCACGGTCTTGATATGCGCTTCGAGCGGCCCGGTGGCCACTTTCGAGCCGTTGATGGCCGGGAACGCGCCCGGCACCCCCATGCCATTGGCCTGGTGACAGGCTGCGCAATGCGCCGCATAGACCTTTTCGCCACGGGCCTTGAGCACGTCGAGCGGGAAGGTGGCCGTGGCATCGGCCGAGGCCGTCTGTGCCGCGCCCTTCTGCGCAGCGACCCAGGCGCGATACTCGTCTTCGCTGACCGCCTTGACGACGATCGGCATGAAGCCGTGGTCCTTGCCGCAAAGCTCCGCGCATTGGCCGCGGTAGACGCCGGGTTTGTCGACCTTGAACCAGCTGTCGCGGATGAAGCCTGGAATGCCGTCCTGCTTGACCGCGAACGCGGGAACCCACCAGGAGTGGATCACGTCGTTGGCGGTGACCAAGAGGCGGATGCGCTTGCCGACCGGGACGACCATCGGATTGTCGACTTCGAGCAGGTAGTTGGCCCCCTTGGGCGCGCTGCCGTCGATCTGCTCGCGCGGGGTCGACAGCGTGCTGTAAAAGCTCACCCCGTCCTGGAGGTAGTCGTATCCCCACTTCCACTGGTAACCCGTGACCTTGATGGTCAGATCCGGATTGGAGGTGTCCTTCATGTCGATGACCACCTTCGCCGCGGGGTAGGCCATGCCGACCAGGATGGCGAACGGGATGATCGTCCAGATGACTTCCACCGTGGTGTTCTCGTGAAAGTGCGCGGCCGGATGCCCTTTGGACTTGCGGTGCGCCCAGAGCGAATAGAACATGGCGCCGAACACCACGACGAAAATACCCAGACACACCAGCATGATCAGGTTGTGCAGGTGGAACACGTCCGCCGCGACCGGGCTCGCCGGTGGTTGCAGGTTGATCGCGTAGTCGGCGAGCGCCGTCCGGCTCGCGCCCAGCGCCGCGGCCGCAGCGCCCAGAATCATCCTCCTCATGCTTCCTCCTTTCGTTGCCATTGTTATTGAATTTGCCTTCACCGTCCCAGCCGCTCGCGCAGGCGGCGCGCCAGACGGCAGCGGTCCTCGTCGCCGAGATGGCGGCCGAACGCGACGGTCGTACCCCGCGAGCGCAGGCCGAGGCGGCAATCGCGGCCGCCCTGCCGGCAGGCGCACTCCACGCTCACCCACTGGCGGTTGAACTCGCACCGGCCATTGACACCCGCCGCACGCCAGGTGAGCACCACGCGGTCACCGTCGAGGGAAAGGGTTTCGAAATCGCCGGCCGTGAGACGCAGGCGCTCGAAAGCCCAGGCGAGCACCCCGACCTCCAACCCGGAAAACGGCAGCATGAGCCAGTAGCCGATCGCCGAGAAATAGACCGCGATCCCCAGACAAGGCAGCGCGATCGCCCAGAATGCCAGGCGGCGCTGCGCGTCGCTGAGGGATGCATTGGGCCGCGACGCGAACACGAACGCCGCTGCGCCGCCTGCCCCCTCATCCGCCCAATCCCGCTGCATGTCCACACCCGCCCCGTGTGACAACCTGTCGCAGACCTTACACCCGCCAGCGGCCGTTGACAAGGGGAGCGAATGATTTATCCCGTTGATTTATTTAAGTATATTGCTCTTTAACTGTATTCTGATGCAGCCACAGGCGGGCCGCGGCGGCAGCCATCGCACCGCTGCCTACAGCGGGCTCGCGTCCGGCATGGGGATGAATGCCCAGGCACGGTGCGGGCAGACGCTCGGTGAGCGCGGCGATGTTGCCGTCGAGCGCGGGCAGGGCCGGATCGAGCACGTTGCCGATCCAGCCGGCAAACACCAGACCGCGATGCGCGATCGCTTCCGCGGTCAACAGCGCATGATTGATACAGCCCAGGCGCAACCCCACCACCAGGACGATGGGCAGGCCGAGGGCTGCGGCAAGATCGGCGGTATCGACCCCCTGACCCAGCGGTACGCGGAAACCGCCGACACCCTCGACCACGACCGCATCCGCCTGCCGTGCCAGCGCCGCGTAAGCGGCGACGATGCGCTCGATGGCGATCGCCACCCCCGCGCTCTGCGCGGCCAGATGGGGAGCGATGCCGGGCGCAAACGCATAGGGGTTGACGAGCGCGCGCCCGGCGCGGACGTTGGCGGCCGCCTCCAGCGCCAGCACATCATCGCAGCGCATGCCGTCCGGCCCCGCGCGGCAACCGCTCGCCACCGGCTTCATCGCCGCCACGCGCAGATCGAGCCCGGCCAGCGCGCGCACCAGGGCGCAGGCAACCGTCGTCTTGCCGACGCCGGTATCGGTGCCGGTGACGAAAAATCCCTGGCTCATGCGCGCGTCCCGAGCGCGCGTCGGCGGCTGGCGATCTTGAGTTCGATCACCTGGCGGCCATCTTCGCGGCGCGTCTTGTCGCCCACCCAGGCATGGCCGTAGATCACCTCGAAGCTCGCCGGCAGGCGCCCCTCGCGGCGATGCGTCTCGTAGGCGGCGACCAGCCGCGCCCACTGCGCACGGCCCATCATCCCGCGCCGCCGCGCGGCCGCGGCGTTGTGCGCACCCAGGCCCTTGAGGTCGAGCATCAGCGCGCGCAGGTCCGGGTAGGTCAGCGTCAGCATCTCCATTTCCATCACCGGGTTGGCAAAGCCCGCCGCGACCAGCATGTCGCCGATGTCGTGCAGGTCGGTGAAGCGGCTCACGTGCGGCGCGTCGTCGACGACCGCGAATGCGGCGCGTAGCTCACGCAACGTGTCGGGGCCGAACGTGGAGAACGTCAACAGGCCGCCAGGCCGCAGGACGTGGTGCACACCGCGCAGCGTGGCGGCGAGATCGTCCGCCCATTGCAAGGCCAGATTCGACCACACCAACCCGAACGCATCGCGTGCAAACGGCAGCCGCTCCATGTCGCCACACACCCACGCCACGCCTGCGCGCCCCGGCGCGAGGTGCGCCAGCGCACGCGCGACGAGCCCCGGCCGGGGCTGGGTGAGGCGCGCGCGGGCGAGCATCGCCGGCGCGAGGTCCAGCGCGACCATGCCGGCATCGGGATAACGCGCCCGCAATCCCGCCAGAGCGGCACCCGTGCCGCAGCCGAGATCGAGCACGCGCGCCGGCGTCACGCGCATGTAGTCGAGGCGTTCCAGCAGGCGCGCGCCGACCTCGCGCTGCAACACGGCATGGGCGTCGTAACTGGCCGCGGCGCGATCGAATGCACGCCGCACCGCCGCCCGGTCGAAGTGAAACGCGTCATCCATTCGCAAACCCGCGGATGATGGCCGCGACCGCGTCGGGGTGCGACAGATGCGGCGCGTGCGCGGCCGCGTCGAGCAACGCCAGCCGCGCACCGGGCCGGGTTTGCGCCAGCCAGCGCGCAGCGCCCGGTGGGGTGAGCGCGTCGCGGCCGCCGTGAATGATCTGCACGGGCTGGACGAGCGTGGGCCAGGCGCTGCGCAGGTCGGTGGTCAGCAACAGGTCGAGACCCTGGGCGAGCGCACCGGGGTCGGGGGGTGGCGCTGCCTGCACGCCGCGCCGCAGGGCGGCGAGCAGCGTCCTGGCGTTTGGCGCGCCGCGCGTTTGCAGGCTCAGAAAGCGCAACAGCGTCGCCCGTGGTTCGCGCAGCAGCGCGTCGCCGAATGCCGCCAGCTCGCCGGCCGCGAGTCCCGCGGCCCAGTCGGGCGCGGCGACGAAACGCGGCGTCGTCGCCAGAAGAACGAGCCGTGCCACGCGCGTCGGCCATTGCAGCGCGACGCGCAGCGCGACCTGGCCACCCAGCGACCAGCCGACCAGCACCGTATCCGCCGGCAGCGCGTCGGCGAGCGCGCGCGCCCAGCTCTCCAGCGTGCCCGTGGCGACCGGCGGCGTGCCGCCATGCCCGGGAAGGCACGGCAGCATGATGTCGAAATCCGCCGCCAGCCGCTCGGCGAGCGGGTCGAACACGCCGGGGTGCATGCCCCAGCCGTGCAGCAGTGCGAGACGCGGTTTAGCCAAGGTCATCGAGCGCCGCACGCAGGGCATCGACATCGGCATCGGTGTGTGCGGCCGACAGCGAAATGCGCAGCCGCGCCCGGCCCTCCGGCACCGTGGGCGGCCGGATCGCCGGCACCCAGAGCCCCGCCGACCGCAGCCGCGCGGCAGCCGCGAGCGCCGCCTGCGCGCTGCCCAGCAGGAAGGGCTGGATCGGCGTCGTCGACGCCAGGAGGCGCGGCGAGGCGATGCCCCCGCGCAGCCGCGCGACGAGCGCCGCGAGCCGGGCGCGGCGCGCGTCGCCTTCGGTACGCATGAGGTCGAGGCTCGCGAGCACCGCGGCGGCGAGCAGCGGCGGCGCGGCAGTGGTGTAGATGTACGGGCGCGCGCGCTGGACCAGCACGTCGATGACATCCGCCGTGGCGGCGACGAAGGCCCCGGACACGCCCGCCGCCTTGCCGAGCGTCGCCATGTAGATGAGGCGCGGATGCGGCATGACCGTTCCCGGCGGCAGCACGCCGAAGCCATGCGCGTCGTCGAGATAGAGCCACGCATCGTGCCGCTCGGCAAGCGCCAGCAAGGCCGCGAGCGGCGCGATGTCGCCGTCCATGCTGAACACGGTATCGCTGACGATGAACCTGTCGGCGGCGCGCGAACGCGCCAGCAGCGATTCGAGGTGATCGAGGTCGCGGTGGCGATAGCGCGCAAGGCGCGCGCGCGCGAGCAGCGCGCCGTCGTAAAGCGACGCGTGGTTCAGCCGGTCGGCGAAGATTTCGCTGTCCCGCCCCGCGAGCGCGGAGAGCACCGAGAGGTTGGCCGCATACCCGGAAGAAAACAGGAGCGCCCGTTCGAAACCGGAGAATTCGGCGAGCGCGTCTTCGAGCCGCGCGTGCAGCTCGCTGTGGCCGCAGACGAGGTGCGAGGCACCGGCCCCCAAGCCGTGGCGCTCGATCGCCGCATGCGCCGCAGCGCGCAGCGCCGGGTGGTTGGCGAGCGCCAGGTAATCGTTGCTGCAGAACGCGCGGTATTCGTGGCCATCGATGGTGAGCCGCGGCCCCTGGGGACCGGCGACAGTGACGCGGCGGCGCCGCAGGCCCTGCGCGTCGGCCGTGGCGAGTTCGGCACGCAGGCGTTCGGGCTTCACACGGACAAGGGTGTCATGCCCAGCTTGTCGAGCAGCGCGCGATCCCGGGCCAGCCCCGGGTTGGCCGTGGTCAGCAGCCGCTCACCGTAAAAGATCGAATTCGCCCCGGCCAGGAAACACAAGGCCTGCACCGCCTCGCTCATCGTCTCGCGGCCCGCCGACAGGCGCACGAAGCTCTTCGGCAGGGCGATGCGCGCCACCGCGATGGTGCGGACGAACTCCAGCGGATCGAGGCTATCGGCATCGGCCAGCGGCGTGCCCTCGACGCGCACCAGCATGTTGATCGGCACCGACTCGGGTTGCGGGTCGAGCGCCGCCAGTTGGGCGATCAATCCGGCGCGCTGGGTGCGCGATTCGCCGAGGCCGACGATGCCGCCGCAACACACGTTGAGCCCGGCGCGGCGCACGCGCTCCAGGGTGTCGAGCCGGTCCTGATAGGCGCGGGTGCTGATGATTTCGCCATAGAATTCGGGCGCGGTATCGAGGTTGTGGTTGTAGTAATCGAGGCCCGCGGCTTTCAGCGCTTCCGCCTGGCCGTCGCGCAGCATGCCCAGCGTGGCGCAGGTCTCCAGCCCCAGCGCCTTGACCGCGCGCACCATGTCCAGCACCGGATCGAGATCGCGGGGCTTCGGCCCGCGCCACGCCGCGCCCATGCAGAAGCGCGACGCGCCGGCCTGCTTCGCGGCGCGGGCGGCGGACAGCACGTCGTCGAGATCGAGCAGCGCCTGGCTCTCGACGCCGGTGTCGTAGCGCGCCGATTGCGGACAGTAACCGCAATCCTCCGAACAGCCACCGGTCTTGATCGACAGGAGGGTCGACAGCTGCACGGCGTTGGGGTCGAAATGCGCGCGGTGGACCGTCTGCGCGCGATACAGGAGGTCGGCGAACGGCAGCGCGAAGAGCGCCTCGAGATCGGCGACCGAGGGCCGCGTTGCGGGTTGCGTCATGTCATTCATGGAGATCGACTTCCAGGGTGATGTCCTGCCACGGCTCGCGCGCGGCCCGGTAAATGTCCCATAGCGACCAGGGGACGATGATGGCGACGGCCAGCCCCAGAACCAGCATCAGGCCCTGCCAGCCGCCGAAAAGACCGTACAGCGGCTGCCCGAACACGACCAGGCTGCCCATCACGCCGTAAAAACGATACCCTGCCCATTTGTTGTAGAAGACAGTGCGCGGGTTGGGATGATGCGCGATCGCGGCATAGACGAAGATCGACGCCGCCAGCCACAGCATCACCGGCGGCAGGGACAGGACGAAGGGCAGAAAGCCGATCTTGTGGCCCGCGAGGAGCTTGCCGAGCGTCAGGGCGACGAGCGAGACGAGGAGCGCGGTGACACTGAGGATATTGAAGATCTGCGCGGCAAACCGGGACGATGCCGCAGGAATCACACGTTTCGCTTTCATGCCGGGATTGTCCGTGCGATCGCGTCTTGCTGTCAAACTTCGCCAGAGCATTCCGTGAACATCCGCCCAATTCTTGCGCGCATTTTTGCCCACCACTGCCTGCTGTGCGGCGCACCGAGCGGCGCACGCCGTTTGTGTGCCGGGTGCGATGCCGATCTGCCGCGTCACGCCATGCCGCAGTGCCCGGTCTGCGCGACGCCGACGCCGCAGGGCGAAATCTGCGGCCGCTGCCTGCGCCGCCCGCCTGCGTTCGACCACAGCGTGGCGGCGTTCAGCTACGCGTTTCCCGTCGACCGCCTGATCCCGGCGCTCAAGTATGGCGGGCGTCTCGCGATCGTTCCCGTCCTCGCCGACGCGCTCGCACACGCCGCGCACGGGCGGGGGGTGGACCGCATCGTGCCGATGCCGCTGCACCCGGCACGCCTGCGCAGCCGCGGCTTCAATCCCGCGCGCGAGATCGCCCACGCGGTCGCACGCCAACTCGCCCGGCCGCTCGACACCGCCACCTGCCGTCGGGTGCGCGACACGCCGCCGCAGGTCGCCCTGGCGTGGGCCGACCGGCGCCGCAACGTGCGCGGCGCCTTCGCCTGTCACGGCGCGCTCGCCGGGCAACGCATCGCGATCGTCGACGACGTGATGACCACCGGCACGAGCCTCGACGAACTGGCCACGACGCTCAAGCGTGCCGGCGCGCAATCGGTCGAATGCTGGGTCGTGGCCCGCACCCTGCCGCCGGGCGACTGATGACCGGCGCCGCGCACGGTTACAAACGCTTACATCTTTTCACGTTTCGAAACCGCGGCGACACGGCCGGCATACATTGCGGTCCTAAGGTTGTGACCGTGCGCACGACGTCGCACACCCACAAACCAGACAGGAGCCAATCATGAAAAACGCAATGCTGAAGAAGACCCTTTCCGCCATCACGCTCGCCGCGCTGGGCCTTGCGGCAAACGCCGCGCAGGCCGACGGCTGGGGCGAGCACGAGCGCGGCTACCCGCGTCCCGAATACCGCGACGCGGCACCCGTCTTTGCCGTGCCCGCGCCGCAACCCGGGTTCGGCATGCACGAAGGCTGGCGCTTCGCGCGCGAAGTCAACGCCCGCCGTGACCGGCAGATGGAGCAGATTCTCGACGGCATCGAGAACAACCGCCTGACGCGCGAGGAATGCATCGCCCTGTTGCGCGAACAGAAAAGCATCCGCGAGCTGCAACGCAGCTTCATGAGCGACCGGTTCATGACGCCGGGCGAATTCCAGCGCCTGATGCAGGCTCTGGATGAGGCGGAACGCAACATCCGGGTCGCGCTGAGCAATCCCGATTACCGTCGCTACGCGCGGCCCTGGTTCTGGGGCCGGTAAGCGCGCGCCGATCTGCTGTCACGCCGCCCCGCCCGCCGGGGCGGCGGCGTTTTCCGGAGGTGGGCCGCGGGCATCGGTTAAACTTTTGCTTTTGTTGCCGCCGGCATCCGCCATGACCTCCCTGCGAAACGACACATTCCTGCGCGCACTTCTGCGCGAGCCGACCGAATACACGCCGCTCTGGCTCATGCGCCAGGCCGGGCGCTACCTGCCCGAATACAACGCCACCCGCGCGCGCGCCGGCGATTTCCTGACCCTGTGCAAGACGCCCGATCTGGCGACCGAAGTCACGCTGCAACCGCTGGCGCGCTTTCCGCTCGACGCCGCGATCCTGTTTTCCGACATCCTCACCGTGCCCGACGCGATGGGGCTCGGGCTCTATTTCGCCGCTGGCGAGGGCCCGCGCTTCGAACGACCGATCCGCTCCGAGTGGGAGATCCGCGACCTCTCGGCGCCCGACCCCAACGACAAGCTGGGCTACGTGATGGACGCGGTACGCGCGATCCGCCGCGCGCTCGACGGCAGCGTTCCGCTGATCGGCTTTTCCGGGAGCCCCTACACGCTTGCGTGCTACATGGTCGAAGGCGGCAGCTCGGACGACTTTCGCCACATCAAGACCATGCTCTTTGCCGAGCCGCATCTGCTGCACCGCATTCTCGACGTGACGACCCGGGCAGTCACCGACTACCTCAACGCGCAGATCGAGGCCGGCGCACAGGCGGTGATGATCTTCGACACCTGGGGTGGCAACCTCGCGCCCCACACCTACCGGGAATTTTCCCTGGACTACATGCAACGCATCGTCGCCGGCCTGGTCAAACAGCGCGAAGGGCGGCGCGTTCCGAGCATCGTCTTCACCAAGGGGGGTGGCAACTGGCTGGAAGCCATCGCTGCGATCGGCGCCGATGCGGTCGGGCTCGACTGGGGCATCGACATCGGCGACGCGCGCCGGCGTATCGGCGACCGCGTCGCCCTGCAGGGCAATCTCGATCCCGCCGCGCTGTTCGGCACCCCGGAGCGGATCGAGGACGAAGCGCGCCGCATCCTCGACAGCTTCGGCCCGGGCAACGGCCATGTGTTCAACCTCGGGCACGGGATTTCGCAATACACCGACCCGGACCGTGTCGCGGTTCTCGTCGACGCCGTGCACCGCTTCAGCCGCAAAACGCAGTAATTCGATCATTTGACTGGAGAAACATCGATGAAACGCTTCCTCGCCGGCTTTTTCGCGCTCCTCGTCGGGCTTTCGTTCACCCTCGCCCCCCTCGACGCCGACGCGCGGCGGCTGGGCGGCGGGAAATCCTTCGGCATGCAGCGCGCCGCGCCGGTCAAGCGCGAGGCCGCGCCCCGGCAGGAGGGGACGCCGCCCTCCGTCGCGCCGCAGAAACGTTCCTGGATGGGCCCGATCGCCGGGCTCGCCGCCGGGCTGGGGCTGGCGGCCCTGATGTCGCATCTCGGCCTGGGTGAAGGCTTCGCCAACATCCTGCTCATCGCGCTGGTCATTCTTGCCGCCGTTATGCTGCTGCGCTGGTTGATGCGCCCGAAAGCGCCGGCCGGGCTCGCCTACGCGAATGCGGGCAACGCGCCGCAGGTGACGCAACTCGAATCCGCCACGCCCGCCGCGAGCGGTTCGCCGGCGGCCGCGAGCCCGTGCCCGCCGCAATTCGACCGCGCAGCGTTCGAACGCGAAGCCAAGCTCAACTTTCTGCGCCTGCAAACCGCATTCGATGCCGGCAACCTCGACGACCTGCGCGCTTTCACCACCCCGGAAGTCTTTGCCGAACTGCGCCTGGAACTCGACGAGCGCGGCACTGCGCCGCAGCGCACCGACGTCATGGCGCTCGACGCCGAGGTCGTCGACTGCGCCGAGGAGAACGGCCAGCTCATCGTCAGCGTGCGCTTTCACGGCCTGATCCGCGAATCCGC